>Ga0207089_1033_pt1 | contig 37598 bp, 32 predicted proteins | sample Alteio_BWMinHeat_49_FD_153571 | JGI IMG/M metagenome (GOLD analysis project Ga0207089, IMG submission 153571) | Enriched cells from forest soil in Barre Woods Harvard Forest LTER site, Petersham, Massachusetts, United States -... | ecosystem: Environmental > Terrestrial > Soil > Temperate forest >...
ATTTAATGAATATTCAATTGTGTCTGAGAATCGTGTTACTTCGATTCCTAAAGAAGTTGATTTTGAAACAGCGGCATTATTGGGCTGTGCGGTTACAACAGGATTTGGTGTTGTTAATAACGATGCTAAACTAAAAATTGGTGAGTCTGTTGCTGTGTTTGGAATTGGTAGTGTTGGAATGAATATCATCCAAGGAGCATCACTCGTTTCTGCCTATCCTATCATCGCAATCGATTTGTATGATCACAAGTTAGAACAGGCAAAACGATTCGGAGCGACTCATGTGATTAACGCATCCACACAAGATGTTGCAGGAGAAATTTCCAAAATCGTGGGCAGTCACGGTGTGGATGTCGCTATTGATAACACGGGTAACGCAGCAGTGATCGAATTAGCTTACGAAGTGACGTCAAATACAGGTAGGACAGTATTAGTCGGTGTATTAGATAAGAAAAATAAAGTCTCTCTTTATACTTTGCCATTACATTTCGAGAAAAAATTCTTTGGCTCGCATGGTGGTGATAGTTATCCAACGGCGGATATTCCAAATTATTTAAAGGTCATTGCGAATGCCAAAGCAAAAATTAAAGAAATGATTACACATCGTTACTCATTAAATAATATTAATGCGGCGCTGGATGATATGAAAAAAGGTCAAATAGGAAAATGTGTTATTGATGTCACTTAAAAAGGAACTCGATATGTCAGATAGCTCATTGAGTCAACATGGCTACGAAATCGTTAAATTCAAGAACCTCGCAACCATTTATGAAATTCAAGAGGTGATAAGTTCTGTATTCCCATGTCAGCCGACAGAATTTCATAAACAATCAGTCAGTGAAGAAGAACGTTTGTCCCTTGTAAAACAAGCTAGAGACAAAATTGTTGCTAAAAAGTTGACGAAAAAACTTTTTCTTGAAAATACCGATTTTTTAATCAGTTTATTGGGTCCTGATGTTGATATTCAATCGGAGGCATATTTAAGGGTTTCACGTCCAAATTGTGAAAGTGATTTTATTGATTGGCATCGTGATACTTTTTATGGGAATTCCTATTGGGAACTAAATTTTTGGTTTCCAGTTTTTCCACTGGAAAAAAACGCAGGTCTGATGGTAGTTGATGGGTCTCACTTAGAAGCTGCTAATAATGTTCAATCAATCCGTGACAAAGATAATTTTCGTAGCCAAGTTACCAAAGGTTCCTTGGCTAATGAATTGGGTTATTTGTACGCTCCCAAAACAGATGACACTATTGCTAATTTAGATCCTAAGCGCGTTATTTTACTGACACCTGATTTAGGACAAGGAGTGATTTTTTTCACGCATGTTGCGCATCGAGCACATAATTCTTCGTCTATTACGAGAGTCAGCTTGGATCTGCGTATCAAAAATATGTTTGCGTATACCAATACAAAACCTGGATATTTTCAGCCATTATTGAGAAGTGCAGTGACTCGATGTGTTGAGAAGATGCTAACAATGAATACGGTGACAGCATAGGAAGCTAATCATGTTTGAAGAGCTGGTTAAAGTTAAATTGAAATGCAATTTGTGTCGCGGCAGTGATTTTGTTGAAATAGTCGATTTAGGCTTAACACCTATAGCGCATCGTTATAAAAAAACAAATAACATTTCTACGACCCCAGAATATAAACATAAACTCGCTATTCAAGTGTGTCGCGGTTGTGCATTTATCCAATTGATTGATCCGATTCCTGCGGATGAACTTTATCGCGAATACAATTTTTGTTTTAGCACATGGAAACCGCAGCCTCACATGCTTGACGAAATAGAGATTTTAGCAAAGACATTACCAAAAAACTCTGCTATTGCTGAAATCGGCAGCAACGATGGAAGTTTTTTAAAACTGTTAAACGAAGCAGGGTTTCAATCTCTCATCGGGATTGAGCCAAATTCAGTCGCGGCTGAAATTTCTAGAAAAACAGGCGTTGCTGTGTTAGAAACCTATTTTGATCATACTTGTGCACAAGAGTTAAAAAATCGTTTCGGACAAATTGATGCGATTGTTTCAAGACAATGTGTTGAACATATTCCAGACTTACAATCATTAATGAAGAACATTAATCACATGCTAAAACTAAATGGCTGGGTAATGTTTGAAGTACCGGATTTCGAAGTACCCCTCATTTATGGTGATTGCAGTCAGCTCTGGGAAGAGCATGTGAATTATTTTACCGAGCCGGTGATGAGAGCCTTTTTAATGTCACACGGTTACCGTGTTGAGTTAGTCAAACGCTATCCATTTAGTGGCGGCGCGCTCATGGTATTCGCTCAAAGAACTCAGTTGACTACCGGCGAGATGAAAGTGACGAATGAGATTCAACGTATTAAAGAACTTGCTCTTGGATTTCGTTCCAAAGTTGAAAAATTTAAAGAGAAAGTGATTTCACTCTTAAAATCAAATCATGAAAAAGGCTTGGCAAATGTTTTATATGGCAGCGGTTGTCGAGCGAATACCGTTCTTAACGGCTTAAAGTTGGCTGAATATATTGATGTCATCGTAGACGATCAACCGGAAAAAATAGGTTTACTGATGCCAGGTTGTTCAATAGAAATTAAATCGAGTGATGCACTTTACCAACATATTGGAACATGCTTATTATCAGTTAACACTGAAAATGAGCAGCGAGTCATGTCGCGGCATAAGGCTTATCTTGAGGCTGGCGGTTGTTTTTATTCGCTTAATTCACCGAGTGATATTTATTTGCTGGGCAATTGCTAAATGAATAGCTGTATAATCTGCCAATCTCTTTCTGTTGAAACAATTATTGATTTCGGTCTGCAATCGATCAGTAATCGTTATTTATCAAACAAAGAGGTGCAGGAATACAAACATTCATTTAATTTAGGTTATTGTCACTTTTGCTCATTAGTCCAATTGATTAATCCACCAGCCATTCATGAATTAAAGCCTCGTTTTGATTGGATTACTTATAAAGAGCCTGAAGGTCATCTTGATGACTTGGTAGATTTACTCAGTCAACTACCGAATATTAATGAGGAATCGAGCTTTTGCGGTGTTAGTGAATATGAAGATACAACGCTTGATAGATTAAGAAGAAAAAAATTCTTAAATACATGGCGTCTTGAATTAGATGCAAATTTAGGCAGTTGTAATTCTTTAACAGTGATTGAGACGATTCAACGGTATTTAGAACATCGTGATATTAATCAAATCACAAAAAATAACGTCCGACCAAAAGTGATTATCGCTCGTGACATATTAGAACACGCTCACAACCCATTGCCTTTTATGCAAGCACTGCGTGAAATAGTTGACCCAAATGGTTATGTTGTTTTTGAAGTCCCTGATTACAGTAAAAATTTCGCAATATGTGATTATAGTTCGCTCTGGGAAGAGCATATTTCATATTTCACTCCATTTACTTTTATCCAAAGTCTTGAAAAAGGCGGGTTTAAAATAGATGACTTGAGTTTGTATCAATATGATATGCAAGATTATTTGATCGCGATTGCTCGTCCAAAATCAGATGAATATCGCTATAAACGTGATGAAAAATTACAATTAACTGAACACAAACGAATTAACCAATTCTGTACTAAGCTCCCGAAACATCAGTCATGGTATCGAGGGGTGCTATCGCGTTACCGGGAAAAAGGTAAGATCGCATTGTTAGGCGCAGGCCATATTGCATGTCATTTTATTAATTTACTAAATTTAGCTGATTTAATCGATTTTTTAGTGGATGACCATCCTAATAAATGTGGGATGTTCATGCCAGGCTCACAGTTGCCTATTCTTCCATCATCAGCATTAGAAAATAAAGCTGTTACGCTCTGTTTGATGAGTTTGAGTCAGGAGAGTGAAAGAAAGGTGATGCAATCAAAAAAATATTTTACTGAACGGGGTGGAATTTTTGCATCAATTTTTTCAGCCAGTAAAAATGCTTTGAAATCCTATGATTTAGCTGTTCAGGAAGTTGATTAGGTACAATACGGATGAAATGGAAACAATTAAGTGATGAAGTATATGCAGCGACTTCACCCATTGTTGGTGTTAATTATAATGACATCAAGCTGTTAAAAGAAAAAATCACCACATGCAAAAATAATCGAATCCGCATCTGCGCTCATCAAGTTTCTGCTGATAATTTACATGAGATGCTCATTGTGATTACTAAAGGAAGCTACATCAGGCCGCATAAACATATGAATAAAAGCGAATCATTTCATATTATTGAAGGGTTATTGGATGTGGTTATTTTTGATGATGAAGGGAAAATCAAAAAAATAATTGAAATGGGTAGCCCAACTTCTGGCAAAAATTTTTTTTATCGATTATCTGATTCTCATTTTCATACATTGATTTTAAAATCGGATTTAGTTGTTTTTCATGAAACAACTAATGGACCATTTCAGAAAGAAGATACAATTTATGCTTCCTGGTCACCCGTATCTGGGGATAAAGAACTTGAGCAAAAATTTATGAGTGATTTGGAAAATCGAGTGATAGTTGAACATTTGTTATTAGAAAATTAAATAGGAAAATAATGCAAAAACACGCTCTCGTAATCGGTGGCACTCGCGGATTAGGCAAAGAAACTGTTAAACAGTTTAATGAAGAAGGTCATAAGCTGACTGTATTAGCGCGTGCTAAACCGACAGATATCGATCATGATAATAAAAATTTATTTTATATTGAGGCAGATCTCAATGATGAGTCGGCATACTTAAAAAGGATATTGGCGGCAGTCGAGTCAAGAGGAAAGCTAAATTATTTGATTTTTTTGCAGCGTTACCGTGGAGAAGGCGATTGTTGGCAGGGTGAATTAGATGTTACTTTACATGCAACACGAGTGATTATTGATCAGTTGAAAAATGGTTATATTCATGTCGCTAGACCAGATAGTTCAATTGTTATGGTCAGCTCTATGGCTGGCAAATTTGCTACTAATAGCCAACCATTAAGTTATGCTGTTGCCAAAGCAGGTTTGAATCAAATGGTGCAGCACTACGCTGCAGAGTTAGGTCCGAAAGGTATACGTGTCAATGCAGTTTCACCGTGCAGTTTTATCAAAGAAGAATCACGGCAATATTATTTAGAAAATAATGAGCTACATGAACTCTATCAACGTATTATTCCATTACGAAGAATGTGTAATGCGAAAGATGTTGCAAATGTTATTTCATTTTTATGCAGTGAAAAATCGGCGTTTATTTCAGGCCAAAATATCATAGTTGACGGTGGTTTATCAGTTATAAATCATGAGTCGCTTGCTAGAGCAGTTGAAAGTATTTAAATATGGATGGGGGCTAGAGTGAAAAAATCTATTGTTCGTACTCGTAAAGATTGTCGTCTGTGTGGCAGTTTGAAACTTGAATTAGCTTTACCCATGAGACCTTCTCCTATTGGAGATGCGTTCGTTACCAAAGAGCAATTAACAATACCGCAAGATAGCTATTCATTAAGTCTTTTCTTGTGCATGGAGTGTGGCCATTTACAACTTCCAGATGTTATTGATCCAGAAGTTTTGTTTGGAAATTATATTTACCTTACTTCGACTTCACCAGGATTAGTGGAACATTTCCGAAAATACGCTGACAATGTGTTAGCACGTTTATCATTACCAAAAGATTCACTTGTTGTGGAGATTGGTAGCAATGATGGGTCGCTGCTGAAATTTTTCCAGGGTCATGGAATGAAAGTATTGGGGATAGATCCTGCAAGAGATATTGCGCAACAGGCTAGTACATCAGGCGTTGAAACATTACCTACATTTTTCACTCTTGATGTTTCACAACGTATTAAAGAACAGCATGGAACAGCAGCTGTTATGACTGCAAATAATGTTTTTGCGCATGCGGATAACATGACTGAAATTGTAGACGGTATACAAAATCTATTATCGCCAGAAGGTGTATTCGTTTTTGAAGTCTCTTATCTGCCAGATATGATTGAAAAAAATGTTTTTGATACAATTTATCACGAACATTTATGTCATCATCGTATTCAACCATTAGAAACCTTATTTAATCGATATGGCATGTGTTTATTTGATGTTGAGAGAGTGCCAACTAAAGGTGGATCAATACGTGGGTTTGCTAAAAAGCTTTCATCACAGAGAGCCGTTTCGCCTATTATTCAAGAAATGATACAACGCGAAAAACAAATGGGTTTAGATAAAGTCGACGTTTATATGAAATTTGCAGAACGCTTAGAACTCATCAAAACTAATTTGAATGCGGCGTTAGACAAGCTGAAAGCAGCAGGAAAATCAATCGCAGGTTATGGCGCTTCAACACCAAACACGACTGTCGTATACCAGTTTGAGTTAGGTAAATATCTGGATTTTATTGCGGATGATAACTCAATTAAACAAGGTCGTTTTAGTCCAGGCCATCATATCCCTGTGTTACCTTCAGAAGTGATTTACAATAAAAAACCAGATTGTATTGTGATTATTGCTTGGCAATATGCTGAATTAATCATGAAGAAGCATCGTCGTTATCTTGAGGAAGGTGGTTGCTTTATTGTTCCTTTGCCAGGCGTGAAAATAGTCGAAAAAAAGACGATTACACAAAATGAATCAATCACAGCTGTCTAGTGGGCTTTTATAGTTGAGAGGTTAGGATGAATCAAGATCAATCTATTGTTCCATGGTGGCGAGTTCAATTTACCGAAGATGAAGCACTCAGCGCCGCGAATGCAATCCGACAAGAACGTCTTAGTTTGGGTCCATTGACTGCTGAGTTTGAAGCAAAATTAGCAGATAAGCTTTTAGTTCCTTATGTTGTTGCAACGACGAGTGGATCGACAGCACTGTTGATGGCATTAATTGCAATTGGTGTCGGCCCAGGCGATGAGGTCATTATACCTAATCGCACCTGGATTGCTGCTGCACATGCAGTAATGATGTTGGGTGCAAAAGTCGTATTAGTGGATGTATGCGCAGATATTCCCAATATCAATACAGATCAGATTCGTGCAAAAATCAACGCTAGAACAAAGGCGATCATACCCACAGCATTAAATGGCCGCGCTGTAGACATGAAAAGCATTAATTCTCTCGCTGCTGAATATGGTCTGTGCGTGATTGAAGATGCTGCTCAAGCTCTTTTTAGTCGATCTGATGATGTGTTTATCGGTACGCAATCGCCTATTAACTGCTTTTCTCTTTCAGTCGCTAAACTGATTCCAACAGGCCAAGGTGGCTTTTTGACAACAAATGATAAAAAAATCTATCAAGACCTCAGAAAAATCCGCACACATGGTGTTGATGATTTGTTTTCATGTAATTTTACTCGTTTTGGGTTTAATTTTCGGTTTACTGATTTACAAGCTTCAATTGGTTTGACGCAATTACTAAAACTGGATCAGAAAATTAAATCACTGAATCGAATTTATTATCAATATGAAATTGGATTAAAAACGTGTTCACGGGTACGTTTGATACCCGTCGCTGTATCAAAGGGAGAATTACCGTTATATATTGAAGTACTGTGTTCTCACAGAGATGAGTTAATGGAATTTCTAGATTCAAGACACATTCAATATAAGGCGTTTTATCCTAATCTTAATCGAGCCGCTTATTTCGACTGCGGTGATTCATTTCCTAATGCGAATGTCTTTGAAACACGTGGATTGACTTTACCGTGTGGCCCAGATCAATCACCAGAATCCATTGACAGAGTCATACAAGCGATTCATGAATTTGAACATGAGCCATTGCATAATCAGCAGAACAGTGAATGCCCAGTCACTGCATAATGATAAATGAGAGATGTGATCTATGATAGCGAAAAGCAAATTGATGAATGAAATTAATAATGAGAGTGGTTACGCACTTGATTTTAAATTAATGCCTGATGAATTACAGGTAGTGCGCGATGTTATTAAAATGCATTGGCTTTATCGAATTCAATTGCTTGCACAAGATCATGTAACCAATTTTGATAAATTGGGTATGGAAAAATATCATCAATTATCTCATTTACTTGATCACCAAACTGCCTGGTATACAGCAACACGCGTACTAACTCGTGACGGCGTGAGCCGTATTAAAGAAATGAATTTTTTTAAAAAATTACAGTCTCTATTCGGAAACATCGCAATTGCTGATGAAGCAAAATTTGGATGGGATAATATGCTATGGCGATTAGTCAGACCGGGCAATACGGATTGCGCATCTATACATGCCGATAGGTGGTTTTGGGACTTAGCGAGTGATTGGCCTGTTCCAGCTTATCCGCATGAACGTTTGAATGTGTGGATTGCTATTCATACTGTTGCCGGAAAAAACGGGCTTTTCGTCGTACCTGAATCACAAAAAAGAGCTGATTGGAAATGGCATACAGAAGAACGTTACGGACAAAAAAAACCAGTGCTAGATGAAGATTTAGATAAACTCAATCTTAAGTTATTGCCGATGGAATCAGGCGACGGAGTTGTTTTTCATCACAATTTACTCCATGGTGGTGCGCCTAACTCGGCTGATACAACCCGTGTCAGTCTGGAGTTTACTATTTTAGTTCCCACTGACGGCAGAGTAACGATATAAAGGATTACATAAATGAGTAAATTAGGAATAATTCCAGCTGTCTATGGAGATGAAGGATATTCACTTAATCTGAAATTATCACTTTCAGAACTTGAAACCATACAAAAAATGATTCGCATGCAGTGGTTATACCGGTTGCAATTATTAGTTCCAGAACATGTTAACAAGTTCGATGAGTTAGGTGTTGAACGATACCACGAGTTGGCTCATCTTGTAGATCATAGCAAAGCATGGCCTAAGACATCTCGCGTACTGCCAAGAGAGGCAGCGCAGGTTATTCAGAAAATGGATTTCTTTAAAAAGATGGAACAGGAATTTGGTGATATTGAGATTGCTGATGAAGAAAAATTAGGCTGGGAAAATGTTTATTGGAGATTAGTCAGACCAGGAAATAGTGATTTTGGGAGTCTACACACAGAAAATTGGTTTGTTAATTTAGGGTATTATGGAAAAGAAATAAATGATGCTGCGAGAGAAAAAGTAAAAATTTGGATTTCTATTCATTCAATTCCGAATAAAAATGGATTAGTAGTGGTGCCTAAGTCGCATCGCAAAAAAGACTGGAAATGGCATGCAGAAGAAAAATATGGGCAAAAGAAGCCAATTATTGACGAAGATGTCACAACGCTTGATAGACAACTTCTTTCTACAGAACCTGGCAGAGCAGTTGTATTCAACTATGATTTGCTCCATGGGGGAGCCGAAAATTTAGCAGATAAGACACGAATTAGTATCGAATTTACATTCTTAGTTAAAAAAGAAAATTTAATGAGTTACGCATGATAAGTCAGCTAAAAAAAGTTATCCGGAGAGAAGGGTTTTTTGGAATATTCAGCTATGTAATGCATTATTTCAATGTGAAAAGAAAATTAACTCGTTTATTGATGGGTCCAGTTGCTATCCCATTAGCAAGTCTTATTCTTGCGATATCACCTTGGATACGTATTAGATTGATTTTATTGTTTTCAAATCGCATTGGTCATTATCCATATAATACTGAATTATTATTGTGTGTGAGAGATGCAATTCCAGAAGAAAAAAATTGCAAAACATTATTTTATACCATCCCTGGTGCTTCAATTTGTAATTCGCAGTTACATCGAATGTGGAAAAGGACAATTACAATTTTACCATTCTCTTATTTAACTGCAGAGGTTGATCGATATTTAATATTATGGAGCAATAGATATCGCGCTGATTCGATCAAGCGTTTTTTCATTCCTAAGGGATACTCTTGGGATGCATGGAATTTGTTGGGAAAAACAACAGGCCCACACATCCGCTTTACTGTTCATGAAGAAAAAATGGGATTAGAATTATTGAAATCACTGGGTATACCAGAAAATGCGCGCTTCATTTGTTTGTTGGGACGAGATGCTCGCTATCTAAGCGTATATATGCCAGAACACGATTTATCTTATACAAATTATCGCAACGTTGATATAGATAATTATCAACCTGCGGCACAGTATTTAGCAGAAAATGGTTATTATGTTATTCGCATGGGAAGGCATGTCGAGAAAAAATTTACGGTTCAACATCCCAATGTGATTGATTATGCAGATAGCCCATTTTGTTCAGATTTTGGCGACATTTACTTAAGTGCAAAATGTTTTTTCTTTATTTCGGTGAGTTGTGGATTAGACGCAGTAGCGCAAATCTTTAGACGACCTATTTTGCAGACCAATGTCCCCTTGGTCGATCCAGATTTTCACCCAGAATGGCACCTGATGATTACGAAAAAAATGCTCGAGTTAAGCACTGGAAAATATTTAACTCCGAAAGAAATAGCCGCCGCTTTTCCTTGGTTAAATAGCAATGGGGCGCGTTCAATTTTAACGATTGCTAAAGATAAAGGCTTGAGTCTTGTTGAAAACACACCAGAAGAAATTACTGAAGTTGTGAAGGAAATGGTAGAACGCTTGAATGGGGCATGGAAATCAACCATAGAAGACGAGCATTTACAAAGACACTTTTGGCAAAGCTTTAAAGATCCTGGCATGCGCTTGCTCAGTGCGCCTGCACCCAAATTGCCGGGTTTTCCACAACTTAAAGTACCAGTCTTCGAAGATATGAATATTGATTACAATCGTAAAGTGGGCGCAGTGAGATGTCGTGTCGGAAATGCATTTTTAAAATCAAACGCGCTGTGGATGATTGAACATAATAATGCTGTAGAATTATCAATTCATTAGAATCTAATATGATAAGTACATCTCGTTTAAACACAGTGCGCAAAACAATTCAAACAGCGGGTCTCGCTGGTTTAATCCAATTATTGATTTCTCGTTATAAAAAAAGGGCTTTACGGCTAGTGTTAATGCCCGTCGCTTTACCATTGGCATTTTTTATCTGCGTGATTTCACCGTGGATACGCGTGAAGCTTATTATGTTGGCATCAGACCGAATAGGGCATTATGCATGGGTTACAGAGCAATTTCTTTGCGCAAGAGATATGAGTGCTGCTGAAAATAAACAACTTTGTATCACATTTTTTTATAGAAATCCGGGTACCCCAGTAGCAAATACACAACTCCATCGCATGTGGAAAAGAGTTATTACGATACTACCTTTCCCGCACTTACTGTCAGAAGTGGATCGTTACTTGCTTTATATGAGCAAAACATACCGTGATGATCCATTAAAAACATATTTCACTCTAGGCGATGGGTGTGATCGATGGAATTTATTGGGAAAAGTTCCTCGATGCCATCTCTATTTTACCCGGGCTGAGGAACAAAAAGGGAAAAAGATTCAACAAGCAATGGGTATTCCTGTCGGTGCAAAATACGTTTGCATATTGGGTAGAGATTCCCGGTATTTGAGTATTCATATGCCGAATGTCGATTCTTCATACCATGACTATCGCAATGTAACGATTGATAATTATAAAAGCGCTGCAGAGTTCTTGGCTAGCCAGGGGTATTATGTCGTACGCATGGGAAAACATGTTCAAGATGCATTTAATGTAAACAATCCAAAAATAATTGACTATGCAAATAGCCCGTACCGTTCGGATTTCATGGATATTTATTTGAGTGCCAATTGTTTCTGTTTTATTTCCGTGGGAACTGGGTTAGATTCTGTCGCACAGATATTCAGACGACCACTGCTAATCACTAATTTCCCGCTTTCTAACCGGGGTATTTGGCCAGACTGGTGTCTTTTCATGCCAAAAAAAGTCTACGATGTAGCAACCAAACGATATTTATCATTTAAAGATATATATAATCTCTTTTCAAATTCGGAACGTAGTGTCCCGCAGATTTTACATGAGACAGGACTGCAGTTTATTGAAAATACGCCCGAAGAAATTATGGATGGGGTAAAGGAATTGCTAGGGAGAATCATGAATAATGAACGGTATTCTACAACTGATCAGCAGTTACAACAGCAATTTTGGCATGATTATCCCCAGCGATTTTCGGACAATTTGCCACTACTGAAAACTCCTGTATTCGAATATACTCAGATGATGCAAGAAGGTCATTTGAGAATTGTTACTTCTTTTTTACAAAAAAATGAAATAATGCTAGGTTGAAAATTTACAATAGGGATGAATATGATGGACACAATGACACCTGAAAGAACAAAAAAGAAAATTGATCACGTTAATTCTCAGTCTGAGTTATCAGATATTTCACCCGTTATGAGTATGGGTAAAAATTCTAAAATCATCACATTCGATGAATTGAGCAATAAAGTGTCAGCGCTAGGGATGCCTAAAACCATTGTACAATGCCATGGTGTTTTTGATTTATTACATGTTGGTCATATCAAACATTTTCAACATGCAAAATCATTCGGCGATATATTAGTTGTTACAATCACGGCGGATCGGTTTGTCAATAAAGGTCCTGGCAGACCTTATTTTACTGAACTGCTTCGAGCCGAAGCGCTCGCTGCGTTAGGCTGCGTGGATTATGTGATTATCAATGATCATCCTACTGCTGTTGAAGCCATTAAACGCATACGTCCGAATTTTTATGTTAAGGGAGTCGAATATAAAGAATTAAACAATGATCTCACGGGAAAAATTGTTGATGAAGAAGAAGCAGTGAGATCAGTAGGTGGACAGTTACAATTTACACAAGATATAGTCTTCAGCTCCTCCGTACTTTTGAATCGATTTTTTTCTCCATTTTCTTCCGAAGTTACTTCATACTTAGAGCGGTTGAAACAACGTTATCAAGTCAACGATATTTTAAAATATATAGAAGGCGCAAAAGATTTAAATGTTTTACTTATCGGTGAAACGATTATTGATATTTATCATTTTGGTGAAGCCATTGGAAAAGCGGGTAAAGAGCCTGTATTAGTCACTAAATATCATCGCGAAGAAACCTATATCGGAGGTGTTCTCGCTGTTGCTAATCACTTAAGTAATTTCTGCGCCAAAGTGACTTGCTTAACTATGCTAGGTGAAAATGCTGAATATGAATCCTTCATTAAAGATAAATTAAATAACAATGTAGAGCCGTTATTTCATTATAAGAAATATTCACCTACTATTGTTAAAAGACGCTATTTGGAAGAATACACATCGCAAAAGCTTTTTGAAATTTACGAAATTAATGATTCTTATTTAGAAGAACAACAACGAGCAGAGTTCCTTGATAGTCTTGAAAGTGAAATAAACAAATACGATTTGGTGATTGTCGCAGATTATGGCCATGGTTTATTAGATGAAACAAGCGTTAAACACATTGAAGATAAATCCAACTTTTTAGCGATTAACGTGCAGTCAAATGCAGGTAATCATGGTTTCAACTGTATTTCTAAATATAAGAAAGCCGATTTCGTTTCACTCGCAGCGCGTGAATTACAGCTTAATTATCGTCAAAAACATATTTCTGTGCTTGAGCAATTGAAGAAATTAGTCAGTGATTACAGTTACAAGAATATAATTATTACCAATGGCCGGAAAAATTCATATTCATATCGTGCTGACGAAGGTACATTTGAAGTACCAGCGTTCACTACAACATTCAAGGATCGCGTGGGTGCAGGTGATGCTGTCTTAGCTATTACAAGTCTTTGTGCAGCGCAAAATGCTCCAGCTGAATTGATTGGTTTTATCGGTAACGTAGTAGGATCTGAAGCTGTAAACATAATGGGGAATCAAAGTTTTATCGAAAAAATCCCTCTCATGAAACATCTGGTTCACTTGATGAAATAAATGAAAACAATTCTCAAAAATCTATGTTCTACAACAGGCATCCCGCCATATTTATTGCGGAACAATTACATCGAATTTAAAATGATGTTAGTTCGGTTATATGGCAAACTGCCTTTTCAACGAAGAAAACTTAAGAAAATTCATAAGCAACCAAATATTAAGCTAAATTTTGGCTGCGGATTAACTCACTATTCCGATTGGATAAATATCGACGGCTTTTTTGCTAAGCATGTCGATATAGTCCTGGATTTAAGACGTTCGCTGCCTTTCGCGGATAATACAGTGGATTATTGTTATTCGGAACATTTCTTAGAACATTTATATCCTATCGAAGGAATGAAACATTTATCCGAAGTTTTACGCATTTTAAAACCGGGTGGAGTTTATCGAGTCGTTGTTCCGGCAGGGATTCGTTTCGCAGAAAAATACATCAACAACGATAATGATTTTTTTAAACTGGCATTTCCTTGGTGTGACCGTCCTATTGAAGCTGTGTATGATATAGTTAATTTTGGAGGCGAACATAGAAATATATTTGATCTGCCACAATTAAATCATATGGGTAAAAAAGTCGGATTTTCTCTCATCAAGGAAAGTGCGGTTAATGCCAGTCAAAGCCCATCATTACAAATTGATAAGAGTGATCCTCAACGTGTCGCAGAAAGTTTATATGTAGAATTTGTGAAGGCAGTTAAATAGAATGCCCAGATTACTCATTGACGGCAGATCTCTTACGAAAAATCCTAAAGGTGTTGGACGTTACGCCTACCAGCTATGTTGCCAACTCGATCGACGTTTACCTGATAATTGGGAAATTGATATTTTAGTTTGTCAGCATGATCTACCTCTTTTCCCGAATAAATTTCGCGGAAAATTTGTTTCAGTACCGCCAGTATCCGAACTCAAAGCAGGTTTTAGTGTCATACCGAGACAGATAAAAAAGCTGGGCTCACAAATTTTACTTCGTCCGGGTGAGGGAATTGGAACCAATTATGGAATTCCGCAACTAGCCATTTGTCATGATATTAATGATTGGATCATTGCAGCGCAAGAATCTCAAGGACAACGTAGAACTTACTATAGAACAATTATTGATAAAATAAAAAACTACTGTATTAAGCGTTCGTTACAAGAGAGTGAATTTGTTTTGTGTAATTCAACATTTATTCGTGAAGCTGCATCAAGCTATTATTGCGTGGATCATGAAAAAACAAAAATCGCATATTGCGGTGTTGACGAACGATTTTACACACTATCTCAATCTGTGGATAAGCGTAGCGTGCTGAAGAAATATGGCGTGAGCAATTACATATTATGTTTTGCTACTGGTGATTATCGAGAAAACTTTATGCTCCTTCCAGAGATTATAAAAAAGGTTAATAAAAAAAATACCACGGCGACTTTCATTATTGCTGGCACAAATAAAAATGCAGAATATACTCGCAAACTTGTAAGTTTACTTGCACAGTTGAATTTGCAAGAGGGCAGCGATTATATCCTTGAAGGATTTTTGGGAGACGCGCAATTCAATCTTTTGGTAGAGTTATATACTGCAGCGGATTTTTATCTTGAATTGTCGTTACATGAGGGATTTGGCATGCAAGTTGTGGAGGCAATGGCCTGTGGGACCCATTGTATTTCATCTGCAAAAGGTGCATTAAAAGAAGTGACTGGTGGTTTTGCGAAATTAATAGAAGATCCAACCGATGCAGCGATGACTGCTGAGATTATTCACGCCGCATATAATGAAAAATTACATAACTTGAATAATTCAGAACAAATAAGTCATACAAAAATGTTTTCGTGGGATTCGACAGGAATTGTCACTACTCAATGCTTACTCCAGACCGCCGACCACTATAAGTTAAACTAAATGACGAAAATAATCACAATTCTAACTTGTCCTACTGAGTTGCCATCCATACTCGATGGTGATATTGGCACATTGTTAGAATATGCCGCGGATAGTCAATTTGGAAAAAAATATCCTAATGTGATTCCCATGGCGAAATTAATAGGTCATCACGATACGACTTATGATGCAGCATGTGAGCTTGTAAATACTATTTTATCGAACGAGCCTACCTTAAGAGGGATTCCTCAGCTAACTGTTTTTCAAGAACAAATTAATTGGGAATTTCACAAAATAGTTAGACTGATCCATTTGCATGATTTCCTCATTAAAGCGCAGTACGAAATTTGTGAATTCCCTTCTACTTCGTGGTGGGGTAATGAGTTATCAAATTTAGTGCGTTTAATCAATTCGCCCATCATCGTTCGATCACCACAGATTGCAAAGCAAACTAGACTCAGCAGAGTTTGGAAAAGAATTGTTTCGAGTCAATTTTCACTTAAAGAAATCTACACTGAATTCACCAGAGCGCTGGATCAGTTTGATCCATTTCATCGGCGTTCAATGTGGTTTAAAAAAACCAACAAGAATTTAACATCAGGGAAAACCTGGTACTACACAACCGCTGTAACGTTCACGAATATTGGCTTGTTATATGAACCGTATTTTCCTGAAAGATTTGAATTTTTGATTGAAAATTCATTAACAGGCGGTAAGCCATTAATTAATAAACGCCGCGGATATCATTCAATTTATGCTTTCGCAAGTGCTGATTTTATACCAAACAAACATGAAATATTTAACGCTAAAAAAATTATTAATGCTCATCTTGCCTCATTTTCACTCGAAAAGGTCCAGTATTTAGCACTCGATCTCTTTCTTAAAAGCGGTTGGTTTTCATTATTCAGCAATAAATATCTTCGAGAGGGGTTGTTTTTAAGCTCATTGTTTGAGAATTGGATAAAACAAACCAAACCTAACTCTATTGTAGTCGGTAATCCTGTATTCGAATGCTACGCGTTATATAAAGCGCGTGAACATAATGTGCCTACTATTTTATTGCAGCATGGTATTTTAGGCGGGTGTTACAAATATTACGATCATCCTGTTGATTGGTATATTATGAGAGGACAATTTTGGCGTGAGTCTCTCTCACCAATATCTAGGAAGCGTACAGTTGTCATCAATCCACCTAGCCAAACTGAGAGCAAAAATATTTCTAGGTTAAAAAAGTCGATTATTTTTATTACCTCACCACTTGCCGTGCGTTACATGCCAATCGATATTGATCTTGATTCTATTTTAGTAACTGTTCTGCAAGCATTTGAAACCACTACGACTGAATTAATTATTCGAGTTCATCCTACGGAAAGGATTGTTGATTATCAAAATAAAGTCGAAAAAATAATTCCTTCAGAATCGACAAAGAAACAGCATATCATCTACAGCCAGGGCGGGAACTTTGATGAATTACTTAAGCGCGCAACGGCTGTTGTTATGTTTACATCAACAATCTTTTTAGATTGTATTAAACATAATATTCCAGTCATCAGTTTTGATTGGTGTGATTTTTGGTATAAGGAGAGAGTCAAACAATATCATATATACCATTTTGTTAAAGACTTAACAGAGCTAAAATTCTTAATCATTCAAGCGACCAAAGGACAATTGACAACGCGGATGGAAAACCCGCAATTCATTTTACAAGAAACTTCAGCGGAAAATTCAAGAAAACAAATTAGACAACTTTTAACTCGTGATAATTCTCCAGCCGTTTCACCAATAGCGGAAGAAAAAGAGAGACAGTTTATATGAAGATAAAACATGACGAGTGCACTATCAGTCAAGATATGTATTATTTAATGGAAAGACTATTTCCTATTTGTAGAAGTATCACAGGCGATGGCGTTCGAATAACGCTAAATATTTTGAAAGAATTGATACCGGAGATAGCAATTAACGAAGTGCCCAGCGGGACGCAATGTTTTGATTGGACTGTGCCAGATGAGTGGAATATTAAAGATGCATACATTATTACACCAACAGGTGAAAAAATTGCTGATTTTAAAGTATCAAATTTACATGTAGTCAATTATTCCGAGCCAGTCGATAGAAGTCTAACTCTAGAAGAGTTAAATAAGCATCTTTATTCACTGCCAGAGCTTCCCCACGCTATACCATATGTAACTTCATACTATTATCGGCGCTGGGGATTTTGTTTGACTGATCAACAACGAAAACAATTACAACCCGGAAATTATAGAGTCTATATTGATAGTGCTTTAAAAGCAGGTTCGCTAACCTACGGTGAATTGGTCATACCCGGTGAAACCAGAGAAGAAATATTTCTATCTACTTATGTATGCCATCCTTCTATGGCTAATAATGAATTATCGGGCCCAGTGGTGACAACCTTCTTAGCGTTATGGCTCATGTCATTACCTAAGAGAAGATATACTTATCGAATCGTTTTTATCCCTGAAACCATAGGATCGATTGTATACTTAAGCCAACATCATAAAGAACTCAAACAAAATGTCTATGCTGGATTCAATATTACCTGTGTAGGTGATCAACAAACATTTTCCTATTTACCTTCGCGTCAGGGTAACACAATTTCAGATAGAGTAGCGCGACATGTGCTTAAACACATTTTCCCAAATTATCTCGAATATACTTTCCGAGATCGTGGTAGCGATGAAAGGCAATATTGTAGTCCCGGAATTGATTTACCCATGGCATCCGTTATGCGAAGCAAATATGGAACCTATCCTGAGTATCACACATCACTAGATAATTTGAACTTTGTTACACCTGAAGGATTAAGCGGGAGTTACACAGCACTGCTGCATTGTCTTCAGTGTCTCGAATTCAATCAAATTTTACATACGCAATGTTATGGCGAACCTCAATTAGGTAAACGTGGATTGTATCCCACGATAGGAGTAAGGAATCCTCAAAAAAGATTACGAGATATGATGGATGTCCTTGCTTATAGTGATGGAAACCACGACTTGCTTTCTATTGCTGAGAAGATTGAAACACCGTTGTGGGAGTTGATTACTCTTGTCAATACTCTTAAAGAACACAATCTACTGAATGAAAATAAATATCATAATTCTACAATGACGGTAATGAATGAATATGTCTGAGATATTAGCATCGCTAGTCAAGCTCATTACACCAGAAGATGAAGTGATTGTGCTTCATTCATCTCTCATGCACTTGAAAGTGGATCAAGAGGTGAAGTGGAAATTACTTTATGCGTTAAAAGTTTTAGTGGCTAGGGGTTTAACTATTGCGATCCCAAGTTTTACGTTTTCGTTCACAAAAACAGGTCTTTTTGATCCGGTAAATGATTCATCTGAAGTTGGTATATTGGCCGATTGGTTTAGGGAATTATATGGTGTGGTTCGAACCTTACACCCAATTTATTCGTTTTGCGTTGCTGGACCTTTAGTACATGAAATACTAAAACTATCAACAGACAATTGTTTTTCAGAAAATTCGATCTTTGGACTTTTTCATCAGAAAAAAACCCGCATCATTTTATTAGGATGTGATGATAAATATGTTACTCAGTTCCATTATTACGAACAGCGTGAATGTGTGCCATACCGGTATGAAAAAAAATTTATAGGTAAAATCCTCACAAAAGGTAGATTAGAACCGATTTCAACGACTATGTATGTCAGAGATTTAGACATCAATCCAATTAATGATTTTTCTGAAATAGCACAACAGCTTGAGCAAAAGAATAGGATTAACAGAGTTAAATTATATTCGGGAGAGATTCTCAGCTTTAGAGAAAGCGAAGCTGCTGAAATCGCAAAACAATTACTTAGCAGGGACGAATGGTCATTTGTTAAAAATAAACCCTCTGCTATTTACCTTCATAATTGTAAGGCAGAACGTGAGGTAAATAAACCGATCAAAATTGCAATAATCGGGTCGAAAAACTTATCATTATTGGAAGAGTCATTAGCCAACTTGTTGCCATTGCATTTCAAATACAATAGGGCAGAAATATTCTGCCCTCAATATGGCCAAAGCGAACTTGAAATATTGAATGAAAATTCACGACTTGAAAGTTTTAATCCGGATTATATATTTTTTGTTGACACATTAGCGGATATATATAAAGTCAATCTACTTGAAGATATCAATTCAACTCACTTGATTGAATTGAACCATTATTTAAATCTCATTGAGTTATGTACGAAAAGATTTCATGCTCGAATTTTTGTTAATAACTTCATTCAAACTGGCAAGCTGTTAAATAGTAATTATGATTATAGTGATGATCTTGGTGTGACCGTACTTATCCAGCAGAGCAATAAACTATTATCTCAGTTTGTTAAAGACAAGCCAAATTTAACCATTATTAATTTAGCGGAAATTGTTGCTATATTGCAGCAAAATGCTGTTGATAGTAGATTATGGTATATAGGAAAGTATCGATATTCACAAGAATTTTTTGATAAACTCAGCATAAAGTTTATCGGATGTATACTCGCTTCTACAGGAGCAACCGCAAGAGCGATTGCTGTTGATTTAGATAACACCTTGTGGGGCGGAGTTTTAGGCGAAGAGGGCTTGGAAGGACTTGCGTTAGGCGGAGACTATCCTGGAAATGCTTATAAACAATTTCAGCGCATTCTCCTGAAGTTATCTAAGAGGGGAATCGCATTAGTGATTGTCAGTAAAAATGATGAGGAATATGCACTCAATACTCTAGATAAACATCCAGAAATGTTAATTCGGTCTGACTCACTTGCAGCACATTATATAAATTGGCGTGAAAAATCTGAAAATTTGGTGGATTTAGCAAAAAAACTTAATATAAGTCTTGAGAATATTTTATTTGTCGATGATAACCCGATTGAGCGTGAAAAAGTCCGTGCAAATTTACCCTCAGTTAAGGTTATAGATTTACCGAATGATCCGGCAAAATATAGTGATGTTTTGTTAAGTTCGCCGTATCTTGAATGTTTACATGTCACGCAGGAAGACAAACAACGCAGTGATTTTTTTATTAAACAAAACCAGATCAATTTGAATAAGAATTCATTTACTAACATAAACGATTTTCTTAAATCACAGGAAATTAAAATTTACATTAATGCCTTAAACAAAAATAACTTTTCTAGAGCGGTACAACTGCTCAATAAAACAAATCAATTTAATACGACTACGAAACGATACTCTGAGCAAGAGCTGCAAGCGATTTGTCAGAATGGTCACGAAGTTTTTGTAGTAGGAATTTCTGACAATTCGTCTGAATATGAAAATATTGGTTTAATGATTGTGTCAAATAGCGACGATCACTCGCTTACAATAGAATCATTTTTATTGTCTTGTCGTGTGCTGGGGAAAGGAATTGAATCAGCTATGCTTGCTTGGATTTGTCAGTATGCTAAACAACGAACTGTGCGCCAAATTGTGGGTGAAATAATATTAACCTCGAGAAATTCCCCAGTCCGTGAACTTTACCAACAACATGAATTTTATGTTAAACAACAAAATAAAATCACTACCATGTGGATTTATAACTTAGAAAATAAAGTCATTCAAACGCCTAGTTGGCTGCAGCTGATAGATCACACCATAGGAGAAGAATATGCATCGTGATGAGTTAGATAAAAACTATCATGACTTCGATACTAATCAATATGCTTCATTTACAAAAATGTTCCGTGTTGAAGAACATTTTTCACCTTTCGCGAAATTGAGTGGTGATAATAATCCACTTCATCATGATGTAGAGTATGCTGGCTATACTGAATACGCTAAACCGATTGTACCGATGCATCTGGCGACATTACCATTATCAACAATCGCTGGTATGATATTTCCTGGACATAGATCATTGTATTTATCCACGACGATTGATGCATTGAAGCCTATTTATTACGATGATGAGGTAACATACTCATCAAAAATCATCTCAAAATCTGATAGTACGCAGATATTAAAAATTCGTACTATCATTTACAAAAGTACCACGGTTTTACTTTCAGCTGATCAAGTTGTCAAGGTAAGACAAGATGCAATACCTGATTCAGCTCTTGAAAAAATTCAGAGAAGTCACATCTCTATTCAGAGAATCAAACCAAAAGTATTGATTACAGGTGCGAGTGGAGAAATAGGGAAATGTACGGCGCTTGCATTTGCTAAAGCAGGGTTTGACTTGATCCTACACTACCAAAAAAACAAACAGAGTATTCAGTCTGTAGTTGAACACTGCCAGCGATATGGTGTTCATGTGGAAGTACACCAAGCTAATTTATCGGCTCAAAAAGAGATAGAAAAATTCACTTTAGCGCTACGTAATGAAACTATTTCACATTTTATTCATATCGCAAGCAGTGGCTTGGATAGTGAAATTGACGAATTAATGTCAACTAATTTTATTGCATTAAAAAAGTTAAGTGAAACTTTATTGCCTAACATGTTACGCCAGCAGTTGGGTCATATTTTATTTATTGGCAGTAGTGCAATCCACTCTTATCCGCCAGAATGGGAAAATTATATTGCTGCTAAAACAGCAGGTGTATCGCTCATCAATAGCATTCATAAGCATTATCAAGCATATGGAATCAAAGCAATTACAATTTCTCCTGGCTTAGTCATTACACCCTTCTCAGCACAAATTAGAGGAAAAGAGTATACTGCGTTGCTTCCAGAACAGGTAGCTAATGCAATACTTGAAGCCTTGCAGTTAAAGGAGATTACCTCATATTATTGCTGCGATATAACCGGCAATCGCGCAGGCACATATGGATTATCATTACAAGATAAGTTAAATCAAACAGAATCACAGTATCAATTGTTGAATGAAAAATCAGTTGACCAAGACCGTGTGTCGACTGATATAAAAAGTAAATTAAATCGAATTATAAAATCATTTTTCAAGTTAAACGATGCATTTGAATTAGAGGGGTCATCTTTTGAGAATTATAATTCCTGGGATTCATTAAAACATATCCAATTTCTACTTGAAGTAGAAAGTAAATTTAACATTAAGTTTGCTTCTCATGTACTTGATAAAACGGTAACCTACAATGAATTGGTTGATTTAATTGGTCTAACAACAGTTGGCACCGCATGAACAATCAAAAGGTTTTTTTAGCCACAACCGCATTGGAAACTTTTTGGGATACTACAAAGCCAATGGTGTTTTTAGGAGAATGGTGTCAATCTCATCATAAAAAATTTCACCGGAATGTTTTAAATGCCGTCGTTATAGACAGTGTCACACAACAACACCATCAATCAACTGAAGCATATAATTACACTATTCGGGTTTATAATCAGTTACTACCTCAGTTGTCTGACTGGCTTAACAAAATTCATTCTACTCAATACTCATCAAGATATTGGAAAATTATTATCGGATCATTTTTACTTTGGTATATTCAAGTTGTCTATGATAGGTATTTATACCTAAAATCGGCATCTGAACTATATCCTGCGTTCGAAACAATCGGGCTTTCAGCTTCATCTTTCAAAACCCCAATTAACACGATGGAATTTTATTTATTTGCTACAGAAAGCGATGCATGGAACTTGCAATTATTTACGCAGATACTAAAGCATCAATTCAAGACACCTTCACTTCATAAAGATTTTGATTGGCACGATGAAATGCAGGAGAGAAAAAATAAATTCGGCTCATCGATGAATTTTAGCAAGTTAACTAAATTAAAACTTTCTTTTCTTCGTTACTTACTAAATTTACGTCGTAAAAAAAGCGTTGGTGTCTATTTTTGCGGATTGAGTAATAAAAACATTTATCGATTGTTATTATCATCTAAATTTAAAATATTTCCTCTCATTAAAATGGATAATGGTGAAGGCATCGTTTTCAGAGAAAATAAACCAAACAATAAATTACGAGCTGAAATCACGAGACTTCACTCTGAAGATGATTTCACAGCATTAGTGCTAGAGACTCTACAGATCAACATGCCACTGAATTTTATTGAGTATTATAAGGAAGAGTCACTACAAAGCGATAAATCATTTCCTTATTCTCCCAGCGTAATTGTTGGTGCAGGTTGGAACCCCGATGATCAACTCAAGTTTTGGGGAGCCAAACATGCAGAAAAAGGTCATGTTATTGTTGATTTGCAACATGGTGGAGGATATGGAACACACCAATACTCAAGCAGAGAATATTTAGAAAGAGATAATTGTAACGCATTTATCTCCTGGGGTTGGAAAAATGGTGAAGATGTCATACCCGCACCCTCTGTGTTAGCGTGCGAAAAAAAATATAGTCAAAAGAAAAATCAATCACAACATCTTATTTTATGGGTAGCGAATGAAACACCAAGATATATATTGTCAATTGAACAATCGCTACAATCTCTAGAAAAATCTTATTCTGATCTTCAATATCGTTTTGCCTCTGCACTTAATCAAGATATACGCTCACAGATTATGATGCGTGTTCGTCCTTCGTCTAAGCATCATGCAACGATTCGTGAGTTGTTACCTGATTTAAAAATTCATTTGCCGCAAGGGAAAGATACCTTTTTTGATCAACTATCATCGGCAAAGTTATTTATCAGTGATAATCTACAAACAACATTCTTGTATAGCCTAGCATTTAATGTCCCGACTATAGTATTTTGTGACAATGCTTTGAGACAGATTAATGCTGAAGCAAAGCAATATTTTGACCAGTTAAGAGACTGCGGGATATATCATGATTCTCCCGATTCAGCCGCAAAATGGGTTAACCAAGTGGCACATAACCCAATGGCGTGGTGGAAAAAACCTGATGTTCAGTTAGCTAGGGAAGAATTTTGTCATCAATTTGTCCGTATAACAGCTAATTGGCGCAATGAATGGAAAAATATTTTATTAAACTTACGATCCACTATAGATTAATTGTGACCTTACTATGATGAAGCAAATTTACATAGCCCTCAAAAGAGAAAGTTTTACTGGTTTTTGCAAATTATTTATTTCTCGTTTGCTTACTAGCTTAATCGCGGTCCCTATCGTGTTAATTATCTTGATGATTTATCCTATTATTCGAATACATTTAATCAGATTACTTTCTTATCGAATTGGGCATTATGCATTGAATACTGAATTATTGCTCTGTGCATTAGATGATAAATTATATGCTGATGAAAAACGGACGTTACGATGGTTCTATACTTTTCCTGAACATCCTATTTGTAATTCTCAGTTACATATTATGTGGAAACGAATTATCACTATCTTACCTTTCCCGCTCGTCTTTCACCAAGCTGACAGATTCTTATCTAAAATATTAGTAAAAAGCTATAAAAATGACCCTTATAAATTAAGATTTGAGCCAGTCGAGGGCGCTCGAGATTTGTGGAATTACTTAGAGAAAAAGAAAAGTCACCTTGCTTTTAATAAAGATGAAATCCAACGAGGCACTAATCTTTTGAATCAACTTGGTATCCCAGATAATTCACCTTTCGTTTGTTTATTAGGTCGAGACGATTTTTATCTAAATTCTTATTTGCCTAATCGCGATTGGTCTTACCAAAACTTTCGCAATGTGAATATAAATGATTATCAAAAAGCTGCTCTTTATTTAGTTGAGAAAGGCTACTACGTAGTCAGAATGGGCAAAGGAGTAAAAGAAAAATTTGCCATAGACCATTCTAGAGTGATTGACTATGCAAATCATCCTCAGCGCTCTGATTTTTTAGATATCTATTTGGCAGCACATTGTTTTTTCTTCATCTCACCACGGTCTGGAATTGATGCGGTCGCACAAATCTTTCGCCGTCATTTGCTAGTCACGAATCTTCCGTTAGGCGATTACAAGAGCCTCTATTTTATCGATGTATTTATCCCTAAAAAGCTCCGTGAAAAACCTACTCAAAGGCTAGTCAAATTTAAAGAAATATTCAATTACTATGATTTGTTTGATAATCGGGTTCAGATGCTTGATGCATGGCAAAAAAATGGGTGGCATTTCGAAGATAACACACCCGATGAAATCCTAGAAGCAGTACAGGAAATGCTTTCCAGAGTGACGCACAATTGGAATTGTGCTGATGAAAATCAGTTGTTGCAAGACCAATTTTGGCAAACATTGCCAAATGAAAAAAACTATACATTCAATTTGAGTCCTAAATTACGTATCGGTGAAGCGTTTATTAAAAACCACCAAGCATTATTAAATTAAAATATAGATATAAAAACTTTAGGAGCTGTTTAAGATGAATCTGAAAGGTAAAAAAATTCTCGTAACTGGCGCAGATGGTTTCATTGGTTCACATTTGGTTGAATTGTTAGTCGAGAAAGGTTATCAAGTACGCGCATTTATTTACTATAACTCTTTTGGTTCATGGGGATGGCTTGATCAGGCTACTAATCATGTAAAAGATAATATTGAAGTATTTTCAGGAGACATTCGTGATCCAAATGGTGTAAAAATTGCGGCAAAAGGTTGCCATGTTATATTTCATCTTGCCGCATTAATTGGCATTCCATACTCGTACCATTCGCCTGATACCTATATTGATACCAATATCAAAGGTACATTAAATGTGATACAAGCAGCGCGCGAATTAGGGATAGAAAAAGTTGTACACACGTCCACAAGTGAAGTTTACGGTACTGCACAATTTGTTCCGATTACTGAATCCCATCCTCTGCAGGGCCAATCACCTTATTCAGCGAGTAAAATTGGTGCGGATCAAATTGCGCTCTCATTTCATACTTCGTTCCAAACACCTGTCAGTATCATTAGGCCATTTAACACATTTGGCCCAAGACAATCTGCGCGTGCCGTCATTCCTACTATTATTACTCAAATTGCCGCAGGCCAGCGTTCTATTAAGCTAGGTTCATTACATCCCACCCGTGATTTTTCCTATGTAACTGACACAGCAAAAGGTTTTTTGGCCGTCGCTGAAGCAGATAATTCAATTGGCCAAGTGATCAATATAGGCAGTAATTTTGAAATCTCAATTGAAAAGACGGCAAAATTAATTGCCGAATTAATGGAGGCTGAAGTGACTTTTGAAGATGACTCCGTTCGTGTAAGACCCGAAAAAAGTGAAGTTGAACGTTTGTGGGCAGATAATTCCAAAGCAAAAGAATTATTACAATGGACACCTGAATATGGTGGTCATGAGGGTTTTAAGCAAGGCTTAATGAAAACCATTGCATGGTTTAAGAAATCTGAAAATTTAAAATCGTATAAAAATCATATTTACAATATCTAGCGGCGGTTTTGCAAATGAAATGTTTGATTGTAGGGTATGGATCAATAGGAAAAAAACACTCTCATGTTTTACATGATCTGCAATGTGATGTTGATTTGGTGACATCGCAAATGACCAATGATTTTTCATGTTATTCTTCTATTCAACAAGCCTTTGAAAATAATTCATATGATTACGTTGTGATAGCCAACGAAACTTATTTACATTTTTCAGCCTTAACAACACTCATTAAATTACGTTTTCAAGGCATCGTGCTGGTTGAAAAACCCTTATTTTCAACTAAAGAAATTTTACCTGAAAATAAATTTAAAAAATTATTAGTCGCATATAATTTACGTTTTTCGCAACTATTAACTACAGCAAAAAAATTTCTTCAGGGAGAAGAGTTAATCTCTTTTTCAGCTAATGTGGGACAGTATCTCCCAACGTGGCGTAAAAATACGGATTATCGTGCATCATACTCTGCTAAGCATGCACAGGGTGGCGGTGTATTAAATGATTTAAGCCACGAATTAGATTACAGCTTGTGGTTTTGTGGAAAAAGCTTAGCTGTCACTGCGATTGGCGGTCATTACAGTAATCTAGAAATTGACAGCGATGACATTTATTCCGTGTTAATGCAGTGTGAATCGTGTCCGATTGTTAACATACAAATTAATTATCTTGATCGATCAACTCGAAGAGATATTTTAATCCATACAAAGAACCATTCGATTTATATTGATTTGATTAACGGGGTTTTAAATATCGATGGCAAGGAAGAAAACCGGTATCCGGATGATATAAAAAATACTTACAAGCTTCAGCATCAATCTGCACTGACGGGTGATTATCAGTTTTTTTGCAGTTATGAAGAAGGAATTAACGTAGTCAATCTTATCGAAAAAATTACCGAGGCAAATCATATGAAAACATGGGTGAAACTATGAAAGCCATTTGTACAATCTGCGCTCGTGGTGGTTCGCAAGGAGTGAAAAATAAAAATTTAATTAATTTACGCGGCAAACCTTTAATTGCGCACAGCATTTTACAAGCTATAAAATCGAATTTATTTGATATTATTACTGTCAGTAGCGATTCTCCACAAATCCGTGCGGCAGCAAAAGAGTGGGGTGCAGACTTTATCGTTGACCGTCCTGATGAAATGGCAACTTCTACAGCAGCAAAATTACCTGCTATACAACATGCAGTGCAAGAAACTGAGCGCACCTTGGTAAAGCAATTTGATGTCATCGTAGATTTAGATGTCACGTCACCGTTGCGCTCAGTGAGTGATCTTTGTGAATCATTCGAGACATTACTGAAAAATACCGCTGCTCTTAATCTAGTAACCGCCTATCCTGCACGCCGTTCGCCATATTTCAATATGTTGGAAGTGAGCGATAATGGCTTTGTTCAATTAGCTAAGCAACCTTCTACACCCGTTTACAGGCGTCAAGATTCGCCTCAATGTTACGATATGAACGCATCTATTTATATTTGGAAACGAGAAGCATTTTTTAACTATAAAAATGTTATTACCGATCGTACGTTGTTATTTGTTATGCCAGAAGAACGCTCGATTGATATTGATTCTAAAGTTGATTTACAACTTGTCCGCTTATTAGCAAAGAGTCGTGAGGATCTATAAACAATGAAAAATTATCAAAATATGTTTCGCTTCGATCAAAAAGTAGTGCTAATCACTGGCGCAGGTGGTGTCTTAGGCGCAGAATTCTGTAAAGCGCTTTGCGCATTAGGTGCAACAGTGGTCGGTGTCGATGTACAGAAAAAATCGCTTGATACCTTAGCAGATGAAATCAGTCAGCGTTATGGTAAAGAAAAAATTGTTACTTTTGCTTGCGATATATCAGATCAAGACTCAACAAAAAAATGTGTCGCTGAAACTATTCAACAGTTTTCAAAAATTGATATTTTATTAAATAACGCAGCGACTAAAACAAAAGATTTACAAGATTTTTTTTCGCCCTTTACTGAATATTCACTCACTGCTTGGCGAGAAATTATGTCGGTCAATTTAGACGGTATGTTCATCATGGCTCAAGCGGTCGGAAAACATATGATTGAACAGCGCTCTGGTAGCATAATACAAACAGCATCTATCTATAGTTTGCATGGACCTGATCAACGTATCTATGATGGCTCACATTATTTAGGACGTGAAATTAACACTCCTGCGGTATACACTGCGTCTAAAGCGGGCGTCATTGGCTTGACGAAGCATCTCGCTGCACTTTGGGGTGCGCATGGTATACGCGTCAACGCGCTTTGCCCTGGTGGTGTTTCCAGTGGACAAAACGATGAATTTCATAAAAAATATTCCGCGCGGGTTCCAATGGGGCGAATGGCCAAGGAAATAGATATAGTCGGACCTATGTTATTTTTAGCAAGTGATGCGTCCAATTATGTGACCGGTCAAGTGTTATATGCTGATGGAGGTTTATCTGCATGGTAGCAACACCACTGCTCAATGAAATTATTGAAAAAACGCAAGAAGCGATTGCCCATCAAGGTAATTCTATCGCTTTACACGAGCCGCATTTTGCTGGTAATGAATGGACTTATGTCAAAGAATGTTTAGATACTGGCTGGGTTTCTTCTGTCGGAAAATTTGTTGACCGTTTCGAAAAAGATTTAGCGGATTTTACGCAATCTAAATACGCCATCGCGACAGCTAACGGAACGGCAGCATTACACATTTGTTATCTTCTTGCAGGTGTTATACCTGGTGATGAAGTCTTAGTTCCAACAATGACATTTGTCGCGACGACCAATGCGATTGCATACTGTGGGGCAATACCACATTTTATCGATTCAGAACCTCACTCATTAGGACTAGATGCAACGCATTTAGATCATTATCTCAACGAAATTAGCAAACAAGAAAATAACACTTGTATTAATCGTCAGACGGGTAGACCGATTCGCGCACTCTGTGTCATGCACACATTGGGACATCCAGTTGATCTTGATCCTTTGATTGAACTTTGCCAAAAATATCATCTCATATTAATTGAAGATGCAGCAGAAGCATTAGGGTCATATTATAAAGGTAAGCATGTCGGTCAACGCGGTCTGGTCGGTGCGTTAAGTTTCAATGGCAATAAAATTATGACAACCGGCGGTGGCGGGGCAATTCTAACAGACCATGCTGATGTGGCAAAACGCGCCAAACATTTGACGACTACAGCGAAACTTCCGCATGCATGGGCATTTCAACATGATCAAGTGGGTTATAATTATCGATTACCTAATTTGAACGCTGCCCTCGGTTGTGCTCAATTAGAAAAAATGACTATTTTTCTTGAGGCAAAACGTAAGCTAGCCAAAAAATATGAAAAAATGTTTAAGAATTTGGATTACATACGATTTCTAAAAGAGCCTGAGCATAGCAAGAGTAATTATTGGTTAAATGCATTTGTGTTAGATGACAGCATTGATCAATTTCGTGATCAATTGATTGAGTCATTTATTGAAAAAGGTATCATGGTACGACCGCTCTGGAATTTACAACATACGTTGCCTATGTATCAATATGCGCCTCATATGCCTTGTCCAGTAGCAGAAAAATTACAGAAAAAATTGATCAAAGTTCCAAGTAGTTTTCAACTTGGCTCTTAACTTTCCTGAGGGATAGAGATGAATACAGTCATTGCAATCGCACCTCACCCAGATGATGAAACCTATGGTTGCGGTGGTACACTCATACGTCACCGCGAGCTAGGTGACACAATACACTGGCTTATTATTACTAGCATGTCAGAAGCAAGTGGTTATTCACAAGAAAAAATCATCAAGCGCGTCAGTGAAATTGATCAAGTGACCCAAATGTATGATTTCAAATCGGTACATAAATTAAATTTTCCTCCTGCACAGTTAGACAGAATTCCATTACAAGAGATTGTCACTGCAATTGGAAATATATTTCATCAGATAAAACCGAATTATGTGTATGTGCCTTATCGAGGAGATGTTCATACGGATCATCGTGTTGTATTTGACGCAGTAACGGCTTGCACTAAATGGTTTCGATTTGAATCAATTAAAAAAATTCTTGCTTATGAAACGCTTTCGGAAACGGATTTTAATATTAACCCAAACGTCATGGCATTTGCTCCAAATAGTTATGTGAATATTAATTCTTACTTAGATAAAAAAATCGCAATCGCCCATTCATATGAGAGTGAATATGGAGAATTTCCATTTCCACGCAGCGAAAAGGCGTTGCGGTCTTTGGCACATTACCGTGGTTCATTATCAGGGTTTCAAGCAGCAGAAGCATTTATGCTGTTGCGAGAACGATGTGAATAGGGATAAAAAAATGATCGAAATACAACATGAAATAAGTTATAAAATTATTCAGGATAAAAATCAGTTAGCTCTTTTTAAAGAATCAATTTTAAATTTATTTGAGCGCTCTTTTCAAAAAAAATTGTCCGCAGAGTTATGGGAATGGTCCTATATAAACAATGTCTGCGGTGATCCAGTCGTTTCACTGGCATTTGATCAAGAACGTCTTATTGGACACTATGCCGTCATTCCATTACGGCTAAAAAATTCACATTCTCATTTCAAATCCTGTCTCTCCATGACCACTATGGTTGATTTAGATTATCGCGGCAGAGGATTATTTGTTACACAAGCAAAGCAAGTCTACCATAAATTAATTGATTTAAATTATGATATGGTAATCGGTTTTCCAAACAGTAATTCAGCGCATGGATTTAAAAAACATTTAGGATGGCATGTAAACGAACCTTCTGAATATATGATCACTGTGACAAAAAAACAATTAGCACAAAGCTATGAGTTACCAGTAGCAATAAAAACTAGCCACTCAGTTGGTTTTGATGTGTCAGATTCTGCTTTTTTACAGTGGCGTTTATCTAAGCCAGGACAGGTATATGAAAAAGTGGGCAGCAGCATCGTGAAGAAATTTCAGGATGCATACGATATAGTCTATTTAGGACAAGATTATTTACACGATTTAAATGATAATGATCAATATAATTTATTCATAGATAGCAATATCACAGATCTTTTGAAGTATAAAGTAGCTGATTATCACTATGGATACAGATGTTTTTCCACAATACCTCATGAATTGATATTTAAAAAAGATTTATTACTTTCGGATGTATTTTAATGAAAATTCTCGCACTGACTGGTAACCGATCTGATTACGATTTGATGAGTCCACTCTATCGTCTTTTACATCAAGATCCTACCATTAAATTAAATCTGTTAGTTTCGGGTGCACATCTTGCAAAAACCTATGGATATTCTATTACTTCAATTAAAGAAGACAACTATTCTATTTTATGTGAAATAGAATCATTGATTCATTCAGATAGCAAACAATCACGTTTGAAAAGTGCGAGTATCTTGCTGCAATCATCTATTGATATAGTCGCTCATTTTGATCCGGATTTAATTATTTACGTGGGTGATCGTGAAGATGTCATAGTCGGCGGTTTATTAGGCTGTTATCTTGAAAAACCGACCATGCATTTTTGGTCTGGCGATCATGCGAGTGATGGCAACACTGATAATGCCATTCGGCATGCGACTTCTAAACTTTCTTCTATCCATATGGTTTCATTACCGCAACACCGAGATAGATTAATTAAAATGGGTGAATCTCCCGATAGAATTTTTTATATAGGCAGTATTGCGCTAGATAATTTTAGCAAACATGTGCCAATTTCTAAAGATGAGATTAAAAAGCAATTTAATGTGGAAAATAATTTTCAAAACGAATATGCGTTAGTGATTTATCATCCGTTACCGACGGAGCGAGAAATATACGGTGAGACATTTAAAAATATTCTAGAGGTGCTACAAGAAAATAATATTCCGGCATTTATTAACTCACCTAACACTGATCCAGGTAATTATCCTGGATTAAACGTTATTGATAGTTATGCGAAAAACCCTAATTTTGTTTCCACAAAAAATATTCCTAGAGATTTATTTTTGTCTATCTATAAGAATGCAAAATTCATTATTGGGAATTCATCCTCAGGCATTGTTGAAGCCGCCTCAATTCCGATTCCTGCTATTAATGTTGGTGAAAGACAAAAAGGCCGCTTTGCTGAATCGAATGTAATATTTTGTAGTCTAAAACGAAATGAAATAAATCATGCTGTCAAAAAAGCTTGTTCTGAAAATTTCCTGAATGCAATTAAGGAAATTAAGAATCCTTATGGTGATGGTCAAAGTGCCGAGCGTGCTTACCATCTTATAAAAAAATTAAATTTGCGGCAATTTAGTTATAAAAATGAAGATCCACTTACAATCCGCAATAACACCATGGAAGTCACTTATGAATAATGTTTACATTATTGCTGAGGCAGGGGTTAACCATAATGGTTCGCTAGAAATGGCTAAACGCTTAGTAGATGTGGCGGCTACAGCTAAAGCAAATGCTGTGAAATTTCAAACGTTTAATACGGAAGATTTAGTTTGTCTTACTGCCCCAAAAGCGGAATATCAACATAAATCTAGTATCGATAATGAATCCCAATTTCAAATGCTCAAATCATTAGAGTTGAATCACGCAGCGCAAATTGAATTGCAGCATTACTGTCAGTCAAAACATATTGAATTTTTATCTTCTCCTTTCGATTTAAAGAGTGTAGATTTTCTTTGCCGTACATTGAACGTACCGCTAGTGAAAATCGCTTCAGGCGAAATTACCAACCTGCCATTATTAATAAAAATAAGTCAAACTGGAAAACCTGTTATCTTATCTACCGGCATGAGCACATTAAACGAAATTGAAACTGCATTGATGATACTTACTTACGGCTATTTATATCCAGAAAATGAATTTTTACCTTCCTTGCAAGAATGTGAAAATGTCTATTTTTCTAAACTCGGTCAACATGCATTGCAGGAAAAAGTTTCTCTATTGCATTGTACCTCTGAATATCCTGCCCCTTTTCCGGATGTTAACCTAAGGGTAATCAAAACATTAAACGACGCATTTCAACTTCCTGTCGGGTATTCTGATCATACTCTTGGGATTGGTATCGCTATTGCGGCAGTAGCCTGCGGCGCAACCATTATTGAAAAACATTTCACCTTAGACAAAAATTTAATTGGGCCCGATCATCAAGCATCTCTCGATCCACAAGAGTTAAACTTAATGGTGCAACACATTCGTGAAGTTGAGAGTGCATTGGGCAGCAGTAAAAAAATTCCGGTTAGGAGTGAATTGAAAAATCGATCTATTGCTAGAAAAAGTTTAGTTGCGTTAAAAAAAATCTCTGTAGGTGATAAATTAACGCAAGAAAATGTTGGTTGTAAACGTCCTGGCAATGGCATATCGCCGTTACGTTTTAGTGATATTCAAAATACTTATGCCGTACGTCATTATGAACCTGATGAATTAATTGGTGTTTAAATGAAAAAAATAAATGTTTTTATTTTAGGCGCAGGCGGTCATAGTAAAGTATTAATTGATTGCTTACGCACAGCAGATAATATCCATATTTTAGGCATATTAGACATCAATTCTGACTTACACAATAAACAATTTTGTGATCTCCCAATTTTAGGTAATGATCAGGAAATTCTTAAGAAATATTCGCCAGAGACAATTCAGTTAGTGAATGGCATTGGATCAACAGGATTGCCTAGTCGGCGAGTCGCTATCTTCGAGCAATATAAAAAACTGGGGTATCAATTTTTAACAATTGTGCATCCTACTGCGTATTTTGCAAAAGGGACACATCTTGGCGAAGGTGCTCAACTCATGGCGGGCAGTATTGTGCAACCTGGATGTATTGTCGGATCTAATGTGATAATCAATACCAAAACGACGATCGATCATGACTGTGTGATAGAAGACCATGTCCATTTAGCACCTGGCGTCACCTGTTGCGGCAATGTTACTATTGGCGCACAATCCCACGTGGGATGTGGTGCAACTCTTTTGCAAGGTATTACCATTGGCGAACGCTGTTTAATTGCTGCGGGTGGAGTCGTGGTTCGTGATATGATTGTTGGCAGCAAAGTTGCAGGTGTACCCGCTAAAATCATGGAGTAAAAATGAGCATGGATGTTAAACAGCATTGGAAAAATGTGTTAATCAGTGCGGAAACAACCGTATTATCGGCAATCAAAAAAATAGATGTGGAGGCACTGCGCGTTTTACTTGTCGTGGACGACATGCAGCGGCTGTTAGGTGTTATTACAGATGGTGATATTCGTCGCTATTTGCTTAAACAGACTAGCTTAGATAGTACCGTTGAGTTGGTGATGAATAAAAATCCGACGACTGCTTCACTAGCAGAAAGCCAAGATCAATTGCTCATGAAAATGCACTCGCTCGGTATTCTCCATCTTCCCATTGTTGATGAAACTCGCCGTGTTATTGGGTTAGAAACATTAGATAGTCTTTTTACAAAAAAAACCCGTGATAATTGGGTAGTATTAATGGCCGGTGGATTAGGTACACGACTAAGACCATTAACAGATACTTGCCCAAAACCATTGCTTAAAATTGGTTCCAAGCCAGTACTCGAAATTGTCCTTGAAAATTTTATCGCGCATGGCTTTCACAATTTTTACATAGCTATTAATTATAAAGGTCATTTGATTCAAGATTATTTTGAAGATGGCACACGTTTCGGCGTAAAAATAAATTATTTACGCGAACAAGATCGTCTGGGCACAGCAGGTGCCCTTAGTTTATTACCCGAAAAACCACAACTGCCTGTTTTCGTCATGAATGCTGATCTGATGACAAAAATTAACTTTCAACAGCTATTAAATTTTCATCACGAACATCAAGCGGCAGCCACTCTTTGCGTGCGAGAATATAAGCACGTGATTCCTTTTGGCGTCGTGCATATTTCAAAAGATAATTATCAACTACTGGATATCAAAGAAAAACCTGAACACAACTTGTTTGTGAATGCGGGGATTTACGTGTTAAATCCAGAGGTATTGCAATATGTGTCGAAAAACGTTTACTTAGACATGCCTGACTTACTCACTCAGCTTATACGTTGTAAACAAACAGTAGCTACTTTTCCGATTCACGAATATTGGCTAGATATCGGCCGTCTTGAAGATTTGCAACAAGCACATCACGATTATAATGAGATCTTTGCATGAGCAGAGTGTTAATGGTTTATAACGAACCTACGCCATACCTATTAGGCCTTATCAAAAATTTACACGAATGCTGGCCAGGCACCATCGATATCTTTTTTTTATATGAAAATTTGTCGCAACATTGGGATGTAGAACTACCTGGCAAGTGTGCCGTCTTACCCAAAAATTGGTTCGCAAGAATGCGATTTTTCTGTACGCTGCTCATTAAACAACGCTATGACTTCATCCATTTGGCCGGATGGGGTGAGCCTCTTATGCATTTTTTTATCTTGATAGGTAAATTAACTGGTACTCCATTAAGCGTAGAATCTGACACACCTTTTTTACCACACAAAAAATCCTTGAAAAGCGTGCTCAAACAGCTGATCTATCCTGTGTTATTTAAACAATTCAAATTGTTTTTACCCGGCGGGACAAAACAAGCAAAATATTTCGAATATTATGGGGTGAACCCTACTAAAATTTATCCCGTCCAAATGACTGTTGATACTAACAATATTAAAAAATATGCTAGCATTTTGACAGCTGAAAATCGCCAACAATTCCGTCAACAATACTCTCTGCACGATCATGATGTCGTATTTTTATTTGTTGGACGTCTAGTACAACACAAAGGTTTAAAAGATCTCATCGAAATATTTAACCGGACTTCGCAAGCAGCACGCCTGTTAATTATAGGCGAAGGCCCCATGCGAGATGAAGTTGAGCAAGCGGCAAAGATTAATCCTAAAATTATTTACGGCGGACGTTTGGCAGAAAAAAAATTAATCGATATATATTTTGCAGCTGATATATTAGTATTACCCTCGCATGCTGAACCATGGGGTCTTGTCATTAATGAAGCGATGTCACTAGGCCTACCCATCATCGCATCAGATCGGGTCGGTTGCATTGATGATCTAGTAAAACATCATGAAAACGGTATCATCGTCAAAGCAGGATGCAAAAAAGATTTACAAGAAGCGATTGAATATCTCACTACTGCAAAAAATGAACGTGTTGCAATGGGAACACAATCCGCCAAAAAGATAACCTATTGGACACTAGAACAAGAGGCTAAAAATATATGTCAAGCATGGTATCAACTCGTACGACAATAACAAAAATTGATCATTATAAGTGGCTTTTACCATTAGCTTTACTAATGATGACAGGAGGACCTATCCTCTTTCTTCATATACATGAAAGTACACGTTGGTTAGTGATTTTTGGTCTATTTCTTTATTTCGTGCTTCACTTCAATTTATTGCGTTATTTTGACAGTCCATTATTAGTTGTTATTTTGATGTATTCTGGTTGGTGCTTTTTAACATCCTTTTGGTCAATGATTCCCATTTTATCGTTCGCAAAAAGCGGGATTTTGTTGATAGCCGTGTTTACTTTAATTCGTGCCAGCATCGAATGGGTAAAAGTGAATCCTTGGGATAGGGCTCTTGATTATATCTGGATGTTAGCATTTTCTTGTCTACTCGCCGCATTTTTAGGAAAGTATTCAATGGATGCTAGATATGCTTACACTTCGGGTGAGAATCTCACGCGTGAATTTCAAGGCATGGTACAAGGGGCAAACATGATGGGCTCTTTATTATCCATGTCATTCCCATATTTAGCTTGGAATACTTATCGGAGTAGGGGCAACCCAAAGTTATTTTGGTTAGTGTTAACACTAAGCAG
>Ga0207089_1034_pt1 | contig 36861 bp, 36 predicted proteins | sample Alteio_BWMinHeat_49_FD_153571 | JGI IMG/M metagenome (GOLD analysis project Ga0207089, IMG submission 153571) | Enriched cells from forest soil in Barre Woods Harvard Forest LTER site, Petersham, Massachusetts, United States -... | ecosystem: Environmental > Terrestrial > Soil > Temperate forest >...
ATGCAGCGCCGTCCATTGCATATGGTCGTTATGAAGCATGATCTGCCATATTCCCTCTTTGCCCACTGTTTGGGTTTGGGCACTGTCCCCCGTATTACTATCACTACGCATCGGGCCCAGGATGGGAAAACCATCTGGTATATGGGCGGTCAAATTGCCGAAGAAGGCGTAAAACGCAGTTCCAGTGAGCAAATCGATGTGGTGAAACAGGAGTTAGCGGCTTTATTCCCGTGGGTCGACTTCTCAACCGCTCAGTTTGCAACGTTTGTTGTAGACCGTGCTGAGGCAATGCAAGCGGGTGGAAAACGACCAGACACTTGCTTTATGGAGGAAGTAGAAAATACAATTGTAGCATGGCCAACAAAACTGGCCTTTGCTCCATTATTGGCGGAGAATGTAATACAGAGTTTGTCGCGGGAGAATATGCAATCTGGCAAGACCGATACACGTGCGTTGCGCGCTTGGGCGATCCCAAGCTTTGCTAAACCAATGTGGGATCAATTGTTATGATGCAAAAAATTGCGCTCGGTAAAACAGGGATGTTAGTCAGCCGCATCGGTCTTGGCACCGTCAAGTTCGGGCGCAACCAAGGTGTTCGTTATCCGAAAGAATTCCAATTGCCAACTGATTATGAAATTCAAGAGCTATTAGATTGTGCGCAGCAGTTAGGGGTTAACTTGTTAGATACTGCGCCTGCCTATGGCACCAGTGAAGAACGTTTAGGTCGCTTCATCAAACAAAAACGCGAAGATTGGATTTTGTGTACTAAGGTGGGTGAAGAATTTCACGAGGGCGAGTCCCAATTTAATTTTTCTCCTGCCGCTGTTAGACGCAGCATTGAGCGCAGTTTGAAACGCTTGAATACGGATTTTCTGGATATTGTTTTGGTTCACTCAAACGGCGATGATGAAAAAATTATTGAAGAAGATTCAGTGTTCGTTACACTTAATAAATTAAAACAAGCTGGGATGATTCGCGCGTTCGGTATGTCAACCAAAACGATCGAAGGTGGTTTGATGGCGGTTGATCAATCCGATGTGGTGATGGTGACATACAACCCATTGCAAATTGAAGAACAACCCGTCATTGCTCATGCGCATAGGCACAACAAAGGCGTGATGGTGAAAAAAGCTTTAGCCAGTGGCCATATTCACAAAATTTCAACTGATGATCCCATTCGCGCGGTCATGCAATTTATTTTTCATGAGCCGGGGGTGAGCAGCGTTGTGGTTGGGACGACTAGCAAAACGAATTTGGCTTATAATGTTGAGTGTGCTTCAAAAGCGTTAGTCAAATAACGCAATCACAGTAGTCCACATTTAAAATCAGAGATATACTTTCATTTTTCAAAAATTACTTAGGATTAGTAACATGAAAATGAAAGTAAAATATTTTATATTTACTGGTATTTGTTTGGCGTTGATGAATATTGCCAAAGCAGAAACATATCAATGCCCAGATGACATTGTTATCAAAGACGGGCAGGCGCAGATTCCAGGCCCCGCTATTTTTACATTAGATCCTGGAAACTATACAGATGGCGCGTATTATGGAGGATTTGGGGCACCCGCTATTAGTATCGATGAAAATGGAACGGTTTTTTGTGGGTACAAAACGTATATTGGTCAGCAAAAATATACTCTAACTCTTCATACCCTTTCCTCTGGTTATATGGAATTGGATCCGTATGACTGGCGGCCTTCAGGCGAATGTAAATATGTTCCGGTAGGAGATTATTGTCCATTTAAATCTAGCGGTCGTTTTACGCAGAATTAATTAATGTGTCGTTTCGGCAAGTTTACGCAAATTTGCCGAAACGGTGCTGGTTATTGCGAAGTGCATATATCGGTTTTTTAATTGATCACTTCTCTTTACTACGTCGTCCTGAAAAACCTTACGTCCATTGGTTTTAACTAGAAGTACGCAGGCAGCACGTAAGGTTTATTCAGGATCCATGCGCGAAGAAACGATGGCGCTAAATGTTTTTGGCATTGATACCCAAACGTTAGGAAGGTAATTGTTATTTCCTAACGATATGGTGCTTCCATTAACTTAAAATTCAGCACTAGATCCTTCGTTCATGGATCCTGAATAAATATTCCGTGATAGCGCATTTGCTTCGCTCAACATTAATTGACGGAATATTTTTCAGGACGACGTAGTGAAGGGAAGTTGTCAATTATAAAACCGATTTACCGGATGCTAGTGCAATGAGGCAGGGATGACAATCTTGCAGACCTTACCGATGTTTTTTTCCAAAACTAATATCCACAATAATTTTCTGATAACTCTCAAATCTTTTTTGGCTAACCGTTTCATCTGCCACCGCTTGCTGCACTGCGCACCCAGGTTCTTTTTGATGATGGCAGTCGCGAAATTTGCATTGGTTCATCAGTGCTTTAAATTCAACAAATCCATTTAACACTTCATCAGGATTCGCATTCCACAAGCCAAATTCGCGCACCCCAGGCGAATCAATTAAACTTCCGCCAGTCGGTAAATGATAGAGACGAGTGCTGGTTGTTGTATGTTTGCCAAGACCGGTGGTTGCAGAAACTTCGCCAACTGGGATGGATGTCTGTGCGGTGAGTGCAGCGATAATAGATGATTTTCCCACGCCCGATGCACCAACTAATACGCAAGTTTTGTCGTGTAAAAAACGGCTCAATTCGTCAAGGCCGTGTGGAGCAAAGATGCTGGAGAAAATTATGGTGTAGCCGATTTTTTTATAAGTCTCTAAACGTTGTTCGATCAGTTGTTTATTTGCTTCATCCAGTAAATCAACTTTATTCAATAAAATGACGGGTTGAATCTGAACATTTTCAGCGGCCACTAAGTAACGATCGATCATATCTTCCGAAAAAACCGGCGGGGGTGCGCAAGCGATAATGATCGCATCAATATTTGCCGCTATGGGCTTTGTTCTGCGCGCGTTTTCTGGACGACCGAGCAAGGATTTTCTAGGGAGCAGTGCGGCGACAATTCCGGTGCCATTATTTTCTGGTTGCCATAAAACACGATCACCAGTAATAACGGGTTCAGCATTTTTACGTAAATGACAACGAATCAACTGACCCTGATCATCTTCTATGTCAGCAGTTGCGCCGAACGTGGCGACAATCAACCCTTCACGTTCATTGCCGTGGAGTTTTGGTGTTTTAGGTTCTGTCGGGCGGTGATGTTTTTTCATAATAAACACGTCTAGAATTTGAAGAACAGTATGATACCATCATTTCATGAAAATATACTTAGTTGGCGGCGCAGTGCGCGACAAATTGCTCGGGTTACCCATCAAAGAACGTGATTGGGTGGTGGTGGGTGCGACAGTGACGGATATGTTGCAACAAGGTTTTCGCCAAGTCGGCAAAGATTTTCCCGTTTTTTTACACCCCAAAACGAATGAGGAATATGCCTTAGCTCGCGTCGAACGCAAAACGCGGCCTGGTTATACAGGTTTTGAATTTGACACTTCACCGTCTGTTTCATTAGAAGAAGATTTACAACGCCGTGATTTAACGATCAATGCAATGGCGGAAACTTCCACGGGTGAATTGGTCGATCCTTATCATGGTCAAAAAGACTTGGCTGAGAAAAAATTACGCCATGTTTCTGTGGCATTTGTCGAAGATCCGGTGCGGATTTTGCGTGTCGCACGTTTCGCTGCACGTTTTTCAAAACTGGGATTTACCGTTGCAGTTGAAACCAATCAATTAATGAATGAAATGGTGATGTCAGGTGAAATTGATGCGTTAGTTGCCGAGCGTGTTTGGAAAGAATTAGAGCGCGCATTGGCAGAAGATCATCCTGAACAATTTTTTCATGTCTTAGAAACTTGCGGTGCATTATCAAAATTATTTGCACCATTAGATCTAGATTTGTCAGCTTTGACCTGCGCAGTTAGTTTCACAGATGATACCTCAGTGCGTTTTGCTTCATTGCTCCGTCAAGATTCGCTGGAGCAATTGAAGGTATTTTTCGAACGTTACCGTGTGCCTAGCGATTATCGCGAGTTGGCAGTATTGGTTAGCAAATATCTTGCTGCTTATCAGCATGCCCCTGAGCTTAAGGCCGATGAGCTGGTGCAATTATTGCAAAATGCAGACGCATTTCGTCGCCCTGATCGTTTTAAGAAATATTTGCTGGCTTGTAAAGCATGCAGTCCAAAATCTTACTCTGACTGGTTGTTAAAATGTCTGCAAGCAGCGGCTTCAGTTGATGCGAAAAAATTTGCGGCAGAGTTGCAAGGAAAGGCTATTGCCGATCGTATTTTTCAAGAACGAGTCAAGAAAATCTCTACTTTAAGGCAAGCTTGACATCCCTGAGTGGCTACTTTACTGTGTTCTATCTCAACATTTCTGGAGCAAATTATTGTGAAAATAAACAAACTTGTGACAAGCCTCGTGTTAGCCGGTTTGGTGGTGTCAGCACCATTAGCCTATGCTGAGTCAAATGCATCTGGCATGACCGATACACAAAAAAAACAAGTGCAAGATGTGGTGCATGACTACATCATCAAGAATCCTGACGTTGTGGTGCAATCCTTACAGATTTACCAACAGTCACAAATGGATCAAGCTAAAAAGACGATTGAGAATACGCAAAATAATTCGCCTAAATACGCTGATGCATTATTCCACCAAGCTTCCGATCCAGTTGCTGGCAATCCAAATGGAAAATTCACCGTAGTTGAATTTTTCGATTACCAATGTCCGCATTGCGTTGATATGTCCTCTGTTATTGATGATTTAGTAAAAAACAATCCGAATGTTCGTGTCGTTTTCAAAGAATTCCCGATTCGCGGACCGATTTCTGAAATCGCAACCAAAGCTGCTTTGGCTGCGCAACAGCAAGGAAAATATTACGAATTTCATAAAGCTTTAATGACTTCCAAGCAAGAACCGCTGACTGAAGATGCAATCTATGCATTGGCGAAATCGGTTGGTTTGGATGTTGATAAATTAAAAACAGCGATGCGTTCAGATGCAGTTGCTCAGCAAATTAAAGCAAACTACAAATTGGCGCAAGATTTACAATTGCTAGGAACACCTGCTTTGTTCATCGCTAAAACAAACATTAGCAAAGGTTCACCTTCCACAGCGATTGTATTTGTTCCTGGTCAAGTTGATAAAGCTCAGATGCAAGCAATGCTTGCCAAAGTTTCAAGTTAAATCATTTTTTCACATTAAAGAGGAGCCATGCTCCTCTTTTGTGAAAACTATCTTCATTCCCATTATGACAGTTTGAGGTGTTGATGATAGATTTTTATGGCGTGATAGGAAATCCAATACAGCACAGTTTGTCCCCAAAGATCCATCGTATGTTTGCTGCGCAAACAAATCAAAATCTTGTTTATGATTCTATCCTGGTTGAGCTAAATGCATTGCCTCAGATGCTTACGGATTTTCAAGCAAAAGGCGGCAAAGGATTAAATGTGACACTGCCATTCAAACAGGAAGTATTTGCATTGGTTGATGCATGCAGTGAACGTGCGCAAAACGCAGGTGCAGTTAATACGATTCGTTTTAATCCAGATGGTAGTCGCTTCGGAGATAACACTGATGGGATTGGTTTTATTCGCGATCTGATTTTTAACTATCAATTTGCAATCAAAAAAAAGCGCATCCTATTGTTAGGTGCTGGGGGTGCCGCACGCGGTGTGTTAATACCAATTTTAAATGAATGGCCGGAAGAATTAGTCATTGCTAATCGTACAGTCAGTAAAGCGATTGATTTGGCGGAAGCATTTGATCAGTATGGCCCAGTATGTGGTTCTTCATTAGAAGATTTGGCTGGAACATCTTTTGATTTGGTGATTAATGCGACCAGTGCAAGTTTGCAAACTGAAAAATTAAACTTACCGAAAAATATTTTGCGCGCAAGCGCATGTTGTTATGACATGGTATATGGCAAAGGCATGACACCGTTTTTACATTGGGCGCGTGAGCAAGGAGCAGCCTTAATCATTGATGGCTTGGGAATGCTGGTTGAACAAGCAGCTGAAGCTTTTTTTCTGTGGCGTGAAGTGCGACCGGAGACAAGCCAAGTATTAGCGAAGTTATCCGCAGCACATAAAATGAATTCTCTAGCATAGAGGTCGATGTGTCAGAATCTAGAAAACCATTTCATGAGATTTGCTTGAAAGAAGTGTTAAGAAAAACTATTGATAACTATCTAGAGACTAAGCCTCAAAATGAAGGGAGATTAAGAGCGCTGGTTTATAAGCAACAAATAAAAGACGCTAAGATATATCCTATTAAGCTCGCATTACTAGATGTTTTGCGTACGGAAGTCACTTCTGCATTAGGTACAAGCGTCAAGCTACGAAGTTCTGTTGAGCGAGCAGTGTATGAATTCATGGATAATGAAATAATTGTCAAGATGAAGGAAGAAGATAGAAAATTTGAGGATTTACTGGCAATCCTTATCATCAATTATTTGCGCGATGATGATCCTATGCAAGCCGGCAAGATTCGAGGGATTAGTTATCTCATTAAGCTTCTCGATCGTATCGAAAGGAAACAAGCGATTCCAGCGTTAACTTATAAGGATTTTATTGATTCACGCCCCGAATCTTTATTGGGGGGCAGTCAAAAATTACGATATAAAGTAGGGGTGTTTTTGTGTAGTTATTATAATATTCCAAACAAAGAATGGCTTGAAGAGCAAGTCAAAGTTCAATCTAAAAAATCTTTGTTTTCTATTATTTTCTATACTGATGATAGTTGCATAGTTGCGATGCAAATTAAGTTGCGAGAAAAAATGAAGAAACTTACTGCGTTAACTTTAGCGGAAAGGGTTCGAGCAAAATTATTTGAGAGTGAGTCCAAGGAACAAGTTGACGCAGATTTGTTAAAAAAATTAATCTGCGTGGCAGATAAAAAATATTATGAAAAAATCAAAGATACAAAAGACAGTTTTTTGATGCAGGTCATTTATGATTTATGTGCAGAATCCAGTATTATTAGCAGACCAACTGAGATCGTCACTGCTTTGCTGCAAGATTATGAGGTAAGGTTAATACATAAACATCGTCATCTTGGGGTAAGTGCAGGTGAAGGGATAGTTAAAAAAATAACAGATGCTGCTAATGATTTTTCAACTAAACTATATTCATCTAACATAGATTTTTTATTTAATAGATTGCAAGACGGTGTGACAGATGTGGCGCCAAGCGTCACAGCTAAGACAATGTCGGTGTCTCGCTAACAGAAAAATTTTTCATGATTCACAAAGGTATTCATGGATTAATTATTGTAGTACTATTTTCCCACTATCTATTTAATTAAAGGAATAATTTTTTATGATAAGGAATAAGTCGTCTGCTATTTTATCGTCAACGCTAACAGTTATTTTAACTTCTTCATCAGTTTACGCAGTAGCTCCAGCGCCAGTAATGACAAATAATAGTTTCGCAGTGACTTTTCCACAGGTGCAACCCGGGTATACATTGACTTTCGCTGCGCTGGCACTAAAGCCTGGTGCGACAAATCTCAATTACGTTATTTACAATAGAGCCGGAGCCCCAGCTCAGACACCGATTTGGAATGAGCAGGAGTTAAGACCGGAATATTCTTTCGCATTTAATATCGGTGCGGGTTATGACTTTGCAGGCGGCGGTAATGTTAATATTGATTGGACGCACTTAAATACCAGTACAAAATCCAGTGTTTCGGCTCCCAATGCCGACTATTTTCTGGGGCCTGATTATGAGATCGGACCGGATGGGCTGCTAATTCGTAATGCAAATGGCAAAGTGGAATTCGGCTATGACGTTATCAATCTTGATTTCGGCCAGCGGATGGATTTCGGCCAACACGTTGAAATGCGCTTCTTTGCAGGCTTAAGTAACGCTAATCTGCGTGAACAAATCATTTCGAATTATGCTGGCACAGTGACACCGGGTAACTCTAGCCCATCGAACCCACGTATCGATTTAGGTTACTTCAATACAGAACAAACAGTGATTGCAGACTTCTTTGGCATTGGGCCGCGTGTTGGTTTTGATATGGCTTATAATGCAGATAACGGTTTTGGCGTGATGGGCGAAGGGGCGATTTCTGCTCTTATCGGTTCATCCATTGCAAAAACTCAATACACGAGCAATTCTCAAACCTATCAGGATGTATACAATAACCCGACTAATTACCAGACCATTTCGGATCAAAATGTGATCCAGGTAATCCCAGCAATTGATGGTAAGGTAGGTGTGAACTATAACCACACATACAAACAAGGTGTTTTGTTAACCTTGGGGCTTGGTTATGAGGGCGCAGTTTATATCAATGCAATAAATCAATATCTGCCAGGTACTTTGGTTAAAATTAACAATACACCGGAAGGAATTGAAAGTGGTGGAATCTTCGTTAACACCATGGCTCATACACTTAGCAATTACAGCGTGCAAGGACCTTTCTTCAGAGCGACGGTGAAGTTTTAAGGGTTTTCTGCGCAACTGCTAAAATAGTTGTGCAAGGTGTGCTCAGCAATAATAATTTCGAAAACAATGAACTATTAACTTGAATATCCATCCCCTTTTTTATAGAATGTCGCCTTCATTGCGGGGTGGAGCAGCCTGGTAGCTCGTCGGGCTCATAACCCGAAGGTCGTTGGTTCAAATCCAGCCCCCGCTACCAAAAAGTCGAAAAATAAGAAAACCCCGATTGGGGTTTTTTATTTTCTAGCATGGGCGGAAGCCCATTTTTTGTATGTTGAGGTTATGTGAGAGACGTTGAATCGCCATTACAAGACCGTTTGGCATCCGTCGTAAATGCGATGGGTTATGAATTTGTGGGTTGCGAATTGCACCGACAAGGCCGCGGATCCGTTTTGAGGGTTTATATTGATAGTGAAAAAGGCATTACGGTTGATGATTGCTCGAAGGTGAGCTATCAAGTCAGCGCAATGCTGGATGTGGAAGATCCTATCCAGGGGCAATATACCTTAGAGATTTCTTCCCCCGGGATAGATAGACCTTTGTTTGAGATTGCACATTACCGAAAATTTCTCGGTAACCGAGTGAAAATTCGATTGCATAATCCCATTGAAGGTCGGCGCAATTTTGTTGGCATGTTGCTGCGTGTGGAAGATTCAGATATTCATCTCTCAGTTGATGATGAAGAGGTGATTGTACCGTTTGCGAGTATTGAAAAAGCAAAACTAACGGGAGATGTCTGAATAACTCCACGCTTTTTATTAGCATAAATGAACAGGTGAGGCTCGCCATGAACAAAGAAATTTTGTTGGTCGTTGAAGCGGTATCTAACGAAAAAGGTGTGGGAAGCGAAGTTATTTTCCAAGCCATTGAGGCTGCGTTGGAAATGGCGACGAAAAAACGCGCAGGCGCGGAAATTGACGTTAAAGTCACGATTAATAGAAAGACCGGCGACTATCAAACGGTTCGCCGCTGGCTGGTGATTGAAGATGAACAAGAAGCCGAAGAAGGTGATGATGGCGCAGCGCGACTCACATTGACGGAAGCTCGCAAGCAGAATCCAGCTATTCAGCCCGGTGAACACATTGAAGAATCGATGGAATCGGTCGAATTCGGTCGTATTGCCGCGCAAAAAGCCAAACAAGTTATTGTGCAAAAAGTATTAGAAGCCGAGCGCGCACAATTGATCAGCGCATTTAAAGAGCGTGTTGGCCAGTTGGTGAATGGTGTTGTTAAAAAAGTAACGCGCGATTATGTGCTGCTGGATTTAGGCAATAACGCAGAAGCTATTTTGCAACGTACTGAAATGATTCCACATGAAGCGATGCGCACAAATGACCGTGTGCGTGCTTTCTTATATGAGATTCGTCCTGATGCAAAAGGTCCACAAATGATTGTGAGCCGCACGCGTCCAGAAATGTTAGTCGAATTATTTAAAATTGAAGTGCCTGAAATTGGCGAAGAATTAATTGAAATTAAAGGCGCAGCTCGTGATCCAGGTTCGCGCGCCAAGATTGCGGTTAAAACCAACGATGGCCGTATTGATCCAATTGGTGCTTGCGTTGGTATGCGCGGTGCGCGTGTGCAAGCGGTTTCAAGCGAATTAGGGGGTGAGCGTGTTGATATCGTATTGTGGGATGACAATCCTGCGCAGCTCGTTATCAATGCTATGGCACCGGCGGAGGTTGCTTCTATTGTCGTTGACGAAGATAGTCACACCATGGATATCGCGGTGAAAGAAGAACAATTGTCACAAGCGATTGGACGCGGTGGTCAAAACGTTCGTTTAGCCAGTGATTTAACCGGCTGGCGTCTCAATGTAATGACAGAGAACCAAGCAAAAGAAAAATCAGCGGCTGAAGCGGAAGGTATGCTGCAGTTGTTTAAAGACAAATTAGGCGTAGACGATGATATCGCACAAGTGTTGGCTGAAGAAGGCTTCACTTCGTTAGAAGAAATCGCTTATGTGCCTTTGCAAGAAATGCTAGAAATTGAAGGGTTTGATGAAGATTTAGTGGAAGCTCTGCGCGAACGCGCAAAAGCGGCGCTGCTCACTAAAGCGATTGCCGAAGAACAAGAATTAGAGATGACAGAGCCAGCTCAAGATTTAATTGAGATGGAAGGAATGGAGCGTCATCTTGCTTATATCTTGGCAAATCACGGCATTATTACCCGCGAAGATTTGGCAGAGCAATCAGTGGATGATTTGCTTGAAATTGGCGAGATCGGCGAAGATGCCGCCGCCAAATTAATTATGACAGCTCGTAAACCATGGTTTGATGAACAAGCTGATGAGTAGTGAGGAGGCTCGATGCCAAAGAAACAGGTGTCTACTGAAACCGAAACAAAGGGTTCAGCCAAGAATGTTAAAAATAAAGGTGTGTCAGTCGCACAACTGGCTGCTGATATTGGCATTTCAGTAGAGCGATTACTCGCGCAATTTAAAGTCGCGAACATTAGCGTTTCAGGCGCTGATGGCATGGTTTCTGAAGAAGAAAAACAGAAGCTATTACTTTATCTGCAACAACACCATGGTGCAAAAGCGGATGCTGCACCAGAAAAAATTATTTTACGTCGCGCTAAAACCAGCGAAATTAAAGTGGCTGGTTCGCAAGGTGCGCGCAAAACGATTAGCGTACAAGTTCGTAAAAAGCGCACTTACATTAAACGTACAGCGCTTGATGAAGAACAAAAACCAAATGTTGAAGAAGTTGCAGCGCCTGTTCAGGAAATCGTAGAGCAAGTGCAAGTGACGGAAACAGAAGCTCCAGTGAGTGCGCCAGCTCAAGAAGAAACTCAGGCGACAACTGTTGCAGCAGCTCCAGAATCAACTGAAGCCGCCATTGCGCAGGCTACAGTGACTGAGCCTAAGCAAGTCGTGCAAGCAGCGATTGAAAAAGCAAAAGCCCCCGTCGATAAACGGCCTAAAGAGAAACGTTTCCAGAGCGCTGCCGAAGCAGAAGAAAGTGAACGCCAGAAAAAGAAGAAAAAGGGACGCACAATTGGCGGCAGCGATCATCGATTTGACGCGTTAATCGGAAAAAAAGGCAGTGCGCCTATCAGCATGATTTTGGGCGATGAAAGTGATGAAGGCTTAGGCGGTCATCGTCGCGGCGGTCGTAGACGCGGTCGCAAACAAGCTATGCAAGTGCAGGCATTTACTAAACCTGTTGCACCAATGGTGCATGAAGTCAGCATTCCAGAAACCATTTCTGTTGCTGATTTGGCGCAGAGAATGTCAGTCAAGGCTGCAGAAGTCATCAAAGTCATGATGAAAATGGGTGCGATCGTGACGATCAATCAAGTCATCGATCAAGAAACTGCATCGTTAGTCGTCGAAGAAATGGGTCACAAAGTTAAACTGGTGAGTTCACAAGCGCTAGAAGAATCGTTGAGTAAAGATATGGAAGCGAAAGGCGAAAGATTGCCGCGCGCTCCAGTTGTTACCATTATGGGTCACGTTGACCATGGTAAAACCTCATTGCTCGACTATATTCGCCGTACCAAAGTAACGACTACTGAGGCGGGTGGAATTACCCAGCATATCGGCGCTTATCATGTTGAAACATCAAAAGGCGTCATTACTTTCTTAGATACGCCGGGTCACGCGGCATTTACAGCAATGCGCGCACGTGGTGCAAAGTTAACTGACATCGTTATTCTGGTTGTCGCTGCGGATGATGGTGTGAAGCCACAAACGGTTGAAGCGATCAATCATGCGAAAGCAGCTAACGTGCCAATCATTGTTGCCGTTAACAAAATTGATAAGCCGGAAGCGGATTTAGATCGCGTTCGAAATGAATTATCTAAGCATGGATTGATTCCTGAAGATTGGGGCGGTGAAACCATATTTGCTTCAATTTCTGCAAAAACCGGCCAAAATATCGATCAATTGCTAGATTCTATTTTGGTGCAAGCGGAAGTTTTAGAATTGACAGCGATTGTTGATTGCCCAGCACGTGGTGTTGTGATCGAGTCACGTCTCGACAAAGGTCGCGGTGCGGTAGCGAGCTTGCTCATTCAGCAGGGTACGTTACGCAAAGGCGATCTCGTGCTGGCCGGATTTGAATACGGTCGCGTGCGTGCATTGTTTGATGAAACTGCGCGTCAAGTTGAGAGTGCAGGGCCATCAATTCCAGTTGAAATTCTTGGCTTATCCGGCACACCAAACGCAGGCGATGAATTTATTGTAGTGGAAGATGAAAGACGTGCACGTGAAGTGGCGTTGTTCCGCCAAGGTAAATTCCGCGAAGTGAAATTAGCGAAACAAAATGCATCGAAATTAGAAAATATTTTGCAACGCATGGGCGATGAAAGCAGTGAGCGTGTGTTGAATATCGTGCTCAAGGCTGACGTGCAGGGTTCCGCAGAAGCATTGGCGCAAGCGTTAGGCGAACTTTCTAATCAAGAAGTGAAAGTGAAAATCGTTTCTAGCGCGGTAGGCGGCATCAATGAATCTGATGCGCATTTAGCGTTAGCATCCAATGCAATTTTGATCGGGTTCAATGTGCGTGCAAACAATGAAGCGCGTAAATTAATTGAAGCCGAAGGCATTGATTTGCATTATCACAGCATCATTTACGATGTGATTGATGAAGTGAAACGTGCATTAAGCGGATTTTTGGCGCCAGAAATACAAGAGAAAATTGTTGGTTTGGCAGAAGTGCGCGATGTGTTCCGTTCTTCAAAAATTGGTGCAATCGCAGGTTGTATGGTCACCGAAGGTGTGTTGCGTCGCAACAATCCAATTCGTGTCTTGCGCGACAACATCGTCGTCTTCGAAGGTGTGCTCGAATCATTGCGTCGCTTTAAAGATGATGTGGGTGAAGTTCGTGCTGGCATGGAGTGCGGTATCGGTGTGAAGAGTTACAATGACATTAAAGCCGGCGACCAAATTGAAGTGTTTGAAAAAGTTGAAGTGAAGCGGGCACTCTAATGGCAAAAACGTATAAACGAACACAGCGTATCAATGATTTGATTCAAACTACGCTGGCACAAATCATTCAACGAGACGCAAAAGATTTGCGTTTCGGAATGGTCACCATTACCGGCGTTGATGTATCGCACGATTTAGCATTAGCAAAAGTGTTTGTGAGTGTGCTCGAAGAAGGTAAAGCAAAAGAAACATTGGTTGCGCTTAACAACGCGAACAAATATTTGCGTTACGAGTTGGCGAATGCTGTCGAGTTGCGCGTGACACCCGAGTTAAAATTTATTTACGATGATTCTACCGTTCGCGGCCATCGCATTTCATCCTTGATTAACAATTCTTTAAAAGATAACCATGAAACCGATCCTAAGAAAGATTAACGGCATTTTGTTGTTAGACAAACCTTTGCATTTAACTTCTAACGGCGCTTTGCAGCGCGTGAAGCGGTTATTTTCTGCTAAAAAAGCGGGGCATACTGGCAGTTTAGATCCTCTTGCGACTGGAATGTTGCCTATTTGTTTTGGCGAAGCGACAAAAGTGTCGCAGTTTTTGCTCGACTCTAGCAAAACCTATCAAGTGGAAGTGAAACTTGGCGTGAAGACGACTACTGGCGATGCGGAAGGTGAGATAATTTCAACACGTCCAGTTGTTGTGGCGGAAGAAAAATTACGTGCTGTGCTGGCGAAATTCCTCGGGACAAGCGAACAAATCCCGCCGATGTTTTCTGCTATTAAACATCAAGGTAAGCCGCTCTATGAATTAGCTCGAAAAGGCATTGAAATTGAGCGTAAGCCGCGCACAATCCACATCTATAGTTTGGAGCTGGAAAGTTTCGAGCAAGATATCTTTACAATTACAGTGCATTGCAGCAAGGGAACTTATGTCCGTACTTTAGCGGAAGATATTGGTGAACTATTAGGTTGTGGGGCGCATGTTAGTGGTTTGCGTCGTAGCGCAGTTGAACCTTACGGCCAAAATAAAATGTATACCATGGAAATGCTGGAAGAGATTCAACAAAAACATGGCGTAGATGCTTTATTGGCATGTCTTTTGCCGATGGAAACCTCAGTGCAAAATCTCTCCTCTGTCAAATTGTCTTCTTCAGCGACTTTTTATATCCGTATGGGCCAGCCGGTGATGGTGCCTCATTTGCCGTTGGATGGTTGGATTCGAATTTTTTCCGATGATGATCAATTCATGGGGATCGGCGAAATTTTAGATGACGGCCGTGTTGCACCGCGACGGCTATTGGCTGGGTTTCCTAAGGGCATGGCTCAAGAAGAAGTCCGGGTTTAGGATTAATAAAATTTATATCATTATAAATGACGATGCTTTTTCAATAAGTTCTGCTTTGCTTGCGCAATCGAGTTTTATTTTTATTTTTTCGATATAATTTTCAACTGTGCGCGCAGAGAGTTGAATTTTCTTCCCGATTTGTTTGGCTGTAAATCCTCGGGTCAAATAGTTAAAACATTCTCTTTCGCGCGATGTTAAAGCATTTAACGAAAATGAAGCATGTTCGCCAATAAGTTGGTTAATAAGGAAAAAAGGCTGAGAAGCGAACTCATTTTTATCAACGATAATTGAAGCACCGCGTATTCCAATAATCTTTTGGCCTTCATAGAAAGGTTCTTTATAGCTAATGGCGATTGATTTTTGCATATTTGCAAGCGTCACTTGTTCAATGATGATATTGGATTTTGCAGTCGTCATCACCATAGTATCATTCGCGCGCAGGTTTTTGGCTTCGTCTACTTCCAAAAAGTGTAAGTCAAAATCAGTTAACCCTAAGATTTCATTTTTATGGTGCAATCCAATATCTTCAAGCATGTGATCGTTGCAATAGAGATAGGCACCCTTTTGCCCTTTAGCATAAAGGTGACAGCGAAAACGTTGATTAAGTTTCTCTATGAGGGATTTATCAAACATAGGTGTCTCGGCTAGTTTTTGTCAATATTTGCACATTATGACATAAAAATAATCAGTTTGGTATCGCGAGAAGGTTTACCTTATTAGAGCGATAACACTTGTCCAAATCCTATCTCCCCGCTACAATACGCCCCTTTAGAGAATTTTATTACAAGATATTGGGAGTTTTATCCATGGCATTAACTACTGCCGCTACAGCAGAGATCATTAAAAAACATCAACGCGCAAAAGGCGATACCGGTTCTTCCGAAGTGCAAATCGCTTTATTGTCTGCACGTATTGAATATTTAACCAATCACATGAAAGTGAATACGCATGATTGCCATACCCGCCACGGATTGACCAAATTGGTTAGTCAGCGTCGTCGGTTGATGACTTATCTGAAGCGCACTGACTTAGCGACCTATCGCAAATTAATCGCTGAGCTAGATCTGCGCGGTTAATTTTGCATAGAGCAAAAACACTTATTAAACAGACTCTTAACATAGGATACTTCCGTGCCGGTAGTTAAAAAGACATTTCGCTATGGCGATCACACAGTAACACTCGAAACAGGCCGCGTGGCCCGACAAGCGACAGCCGCTGTATTAGTTACCATGGATGATACAGTTGTATTGGTGACCGTCGTTGGCCAAGATAGCGCAACTGAAAGCCGTGATTTTTTCCCGCTGACAGTTAACTATCAAGAGCGTACTTACGCAGCTGGACGCATTCCAGGTGGTTATTTCAAACGCGAAGGTAAGCCTAGTGAAAAAGAAACACTGACTTCACGGTTAATTGATCGTCCAATACGTCCTCTGTTTCCCAAGGGTTTCAATCTCGAAGTACAAGTTATTGCAACCGTTTTATCAATGAATCCCGATATTGATCCAGATGTTCCCGCTTTGCTTGGGGCGTCTGCTGCATTGTCACTCTCTGGTATGCCTTTCATGGGTCCATTGGGAGCGGCTCGTGTTGGTTATAAAGATGATGCTTATTTGTTAAACCCAACGTTTGCGCAGCTTGAAACTTCACGTTTAGACATGGTTATTGCGGGCACAGAAAAAGCTGTGTTAATGGTTGAGTCTGAAGCGGAAGAATTGCCTGAGTCTGTGATGTTAGGCGCCGTCATGTTTGGTCACCAACAGATGCAAGTCGCAATTCAAGCCATTAAAGAATTAGCAGATGAAGCTGGCAGCCCAGCTTGGGATTGGGAAGCTCCAGCTCTCAATGCAACGCTTGAAAAACGTGTCATTAGTTTCGCCAAAGCTGATTTGGCAGCAGCCTATCAAATTCGCGATAAACAAGAGCGCCAAAACGCGATTAGTGATGTGCGTGAGCGAGCTTTGGAGCAAGTCATCTCAGAAAATGCGAATCAAGAAGATGAAGGGCAATTAACAGATGATTTCAAATACATCTTTAAGAATTTAGAAAGCGATATCGTCCGCGGCCAAATCCTTGAAGGAAAGCCACGTATTGACGGTCGTGACACCAAGACTGTTCGTCCAATTTCCATTGAAGTAGGCGTATTGCCAAGAGCGCACGGTTCCGCATTATTTACTCGCGGTGAAACACAAGCCTTGGTTGTCGCAACATTGGGAACTGAGCGTGATGCACAAACTATCGATGCTTTAGAAGGCGAGCACAAAGAAAACTTTATGCTGCATTACAACTTTCCTCCTTACTCTGTGGGCGAAGTGGGTTTTGTTGGCAGTCCAAAACGTCGTGAAATTGGTCACGGTAATTTGGCAAAACGCGGCGTCAAAGCTGTGTTACCAAAAGAATTCCCCTACGTCATTCGTGTGGTTTCTGAAATCACCGAATCAAATGGTTCAAGCTCAATGGCAAGTGTGTGTGGCAGCAGCTTAGCGTTAATGGATGCAGGCGTTCCAACCAGAGCGCACGTCGCTGGTATCGCAATGGGCTTGGTTAAAGAAGGCGATCGTTTTGCTGTATTGACCGATATTCTTGGCGATGAAGATCATTTAGGCGATATGGATTTCAAAGTGGCCGGTACTGTTAATGGTGTAACCGCGCTGCAAATGGATATCAAGATTGACGGTATTACTGAAGAAATTATGGGTAAAGCACTCGAGCAAGCGCATGCTGGTCGTGTGCATATTCTTGATATCATGAATCGCACCATCACTAATGCAAGAACAGAAATGTCAGCTTATGCCCCGCGTATTTTGAAGATCAAAGTTCCGGTCGATAAAATCCGTGATGTGATTGGCAAAGGTGGCGTGACAATTCGTGCATTGACTGAAGAAACCGGTACCGTGATCGATATTACCGATGATGGTGAAGTACGTGTCGCAGCGTCTGATTTGTCAGCTTGCGAAGAAGCTATCCGCCGTATCGAATCCATCACCGCAGATGTTGTTATCGGCAACATTTACGAAGGAACCGTGGTTAAATTAGCTGATTTCGGTGCCTTCGTTAGCATTTTGCCAGGCAAACAAGGTCTAGTGCATATTTCTCAAATCGCAAAAGAGCGTGTTGAAAAAGTCAGCGATAAGTTAGCAGAAGGCCAGGCAGTGCGAGTCAAAGTGTTAGAAATTGACAAGCAAGGTCGTATTCGCTTGAGCATGAAAGAAGTCGAAATTTCCTAGGTTTTTTCTTAAGCTGCAATCTCCCGCGGGTCTTCTCCGCACGAGATTGCAGCAATGTTATCTCTGCGTCAAACTCAAAAACTCCGCCCGCGTTCGTCTATCATGCCGAAATGTTCCCAACATCACCGACGTCGTCATCACCGAGTTTTGTTTTTCCACGCCACGCATCATCATGCATAAATGCTTCGCTTCAATGATGACACCAACGCCCATCCCTTCAGTGACTTCTAAAATGGCTTCAGCAATTTGTTTCGTCAGTTTTTCTTGCACTTGTAATCTACGAGCAAAAACATCAACAATGCGGGCAATTTTTGACAACCCAAGAATTTTTCTTTGCGGAATATAAGCGACGTGACACTTACCAATAAATGGCAATAGATGATGTTCACATAGCGAATAAAGTTCAATGTCTTTGACGATGATCATTTCATCGTTATCAGACTCAAACAATGCACCATTGACTACTTCAGCAACGGATTGTTGATAGCCTCGTGTAAGGAATTCAAAAGCCGTAGCTGCTCGTGCCGGCGTGTCTTTTAAGCCTTCGCGCAGGGGATCTTCCCCAATCGCCGCAATGATTTTTTTAAAATGGTCTTGCATTATTGTTCCTCGGTTACCCGGGCGGCCAAGTCATTTGTCTGCCACCCAAAAGGTGAGCATGAATATGAAAAACCGTTTGACCCGCTCCTCGATTGCAATTCATCACGACACGATAACCTTGCTCGGCTATATTCAAGTCGTGCGCTATTTTTTTCGCTGTTTGGAGAATATGTCCAACCAGCTCATTATCGTCTGTCGAAAGATCGTTAAGGCTCGCAATATGTTTGTGCGGAATAATCAGCTTATGGTGCGGTGCTTGTGGATTAATATCATCAAACACAAGGACCAAATCATCTTTATAAACAATCTTAGCTGGAATTTCGCCCTTAGCTATTTTGCAAAACAAACAAGCATCCATCTTCACGGTCTCCTCAGACAAGATCGCGTAGTTTAAGGGATTGGTTGAGAATATTCCACTTTCTTAAATTGACCTTGCAGTGATTCTCGAGTAAAGTTTGCACTCATTTTTCGAGGCTAAAATGACGCAAATATTGAACATCGCGGGATATAAATTTATTGAGCTATCAGACTTGCCAGCTTTGCAAGCCAGCCTTTTGGCACGTGCTGATAGATTGCAAATTAAGGGCACGATTTTATTAAGCTTTGAAGGCATCAATATCAGTCTGGCAGGTGTCCCTGAAGCTATTACAGCCTTTCTTACGGAAACACAAACGGATGAACGATTTGCTGATATGACGTTTCGTGAAAGTCTTTCTTCGTTTCAACCGTTTGAACGTTTAAAGGTAAAAATTAAGAAAGAAATCATTACGCTTCGTCAACCGCAAATTCGCCCAGAAGAAGCAGCGGCGCCGGCGATTTCGGCGCAAGAATTTCAGCAATGGCTAGATCAAAACCGCGACATTACTATTTTAGATACGCGGAATGATTATGAAATGCAATTTGGAACTTTCCGCAACGCGGTAAATTTACATATGAAAGATTTCAGTGAATTTCCGCAAGTTATTGATCAAGTGCCGCGTGATAAGCCAATTGTGATGTTTTGTACCGGCGGAATTCGCTGTGAAAAAGCGGCATTAGTCATGCAAGAGGCAGGTTTTCCAGAGGTTTATCAGCTCGAAGGCGGCATTTTGAAATATTTCGCGGAAACAGGTGGAAAGCATTACGAAGGGGAATGTTTTGTGTTCGATCAGCGTGTAGCGGTTGATGTAAATTTACAACCGGCTGGTACTAAGCAATGTGTCACTTGCCAAGGCCCCATTAAGCAGCCGGCTGATTCTTGTGTATCGTGTAACAATTAAATTAATAAGGAAACTGAAATGAGTTTAGATCAAGTGACGTCAGGTCGTGCAGTCCCGGATGATGTGAATGTAGTGATTGAAATTCCTTCGCGTAGCGATCCGGTGAAGTATGAAGTCGATAAAAAAACCGGCATGATTATGGTCGATCGATTTGTTGCAACTTGTATGAATTATCCATGCGATTATGGCTTTATTCCACAAACATTGTCGGAAGATGGCGATCCAGTTGACGTATTAGTCGTGACGCCTTATCCATTATTCCCAGGTGCCGTGATTCGTTGCCGCCCGATTGGTATGTTGCGCATGACAGATGAATCTGGCCCTGATGCCAAGATTTTGGCAGTACCAGTGGATAAATTATCAGTGCGTTACAAAAATGTTCATAAGCCAGAAGACCTGGGCACCGATTTCTTAGCTTCTGTGGCTCATTTCTTTGAGCATTATAAAGATTTAGAACCGGGTAAGTGGGTTAAGCTGGACGGCTGGGAAGGTGTTGAAGCGGCAAAGGCTGAGATATTGGCCAGTATCGAGCGGCACAAAAAAGCGTAAGTATTGTGTCGGTAATGAAGTGCTTCGCTAACAGCCCTGTCATTGCTGTATGACAGGGCGTAGAGTATGTCTCTACCTCTTTCATTGGCCAGCTATTTATTTCTCATATCAGGCTGATTTTTTGACCAATTATCTAATTAGACTCATTTTTTTTACACTCAATGCGTCCCCGCTTAAGCTTATCTTAAGAAAAACTCTCTAGAATAGGTTGCTTGGATAACCTATATTTCACCGGCCGATTCCAAAAATAAGGGAAGTTTCTAGTATTTAGGATAATTAAGGTTATAAAAGACACTTAACTATGAAAAGAAAATTTTTATTACATTCTATCGAACTTATCTGCTTAATTGTGGCAGTCTTTTTCGTCTGTTATTTTTTGTTCCAAGACGATAATTTGCCAATTTCAATTAATTCAGTTTGGTTCTCAATTAACCATACCTGCATGCGACAATTCCATATTTTAGCGGTTGGATTGCTGCCTATTTATGTTGCATTAATGGTATTTGGCACCGCTATTTTCAGCAAATATTGTGGTTCAAGACTGCAACGCGTTATTTCTCAATTGATTCAGCACAAATCAAGCCTGAGCTGATTCATTATTACCCCAGCCCATGTAGGATAATGACTCTTCTCTCTATCAGCTTATTCTCGATCAGAGAGTTGGGTTTTTTTTAACTTAATGAAAAATAGATAGATATTCTGGCCTGTTGATGAATGGGCTGGACAGGTCTGCTTGGATTAAGTCGTAGGAGTGCGCGCTTTTGCTATGATGTCATCGCTCAAGGATGAATCAAAGGACCGGTGCACGGATCGCGCTTAGACTAAGGATAGTCTGCAGGGATTAGCAGAAAGGGCTGGATGCCCAGGGTAGTACTGGGGTGGTCGCAAGATCACCCCTTCTTCGTTTCACCCAATGCTTGTCCCATTTTGACAACAGAATTTTCTTGTAAGTCACCAGCCCATTCGATTGCTTTATCAGCAAATAACATGATCACCGTTGAGCCCATTTTAAAATAACCCAGCTCTGCACCGCGTTCGAGCTTGACCTCTCCTGCATATTTTTTGACTGAAATAGTGTTCGTAGCGGGATTTTCATTCCATTCTGTGTGAATACTTCCAACTAACATTGCGCCGACTAGAATGACCGCCATTGGACCGGCAGCAGTATCAAAAATACAAACCAATCTTTCATTACGTGCAAATAAATTAGGCACTGCTTTGGCAGTATCTTGGTTGACTGAAAACAAGTCGCCTGGGATATAGATGGTTGAACGCAATGTGCCGGTCAGTGGCATGTGAACTCGATGATAATCTTTAGGGGCCAAATATATAGTAGCGAAATAGCCATTCTGAAACTCAGCAGCAAGTTCTTTAGATCCACCGACAAGAGTAGTTGCGCTGTAATTAAAGTTTTTAGCTTGCAGAATGACATCATCATGGATTCGGCCAATTTGACTCACGCATCCATCTGCCGGGCTCGCGATTTGATTTGTCACTGAAGCAATAGGCCGCAGCTCAGGTTTCAATCGGCGGGTGAAGTAACTATTAAAGCAGTCATAAGCATCAATATTCTCAATCAACGCTTCATGTGCATTGACATGATATTTCCTGATTAAGCGTTTAATAGCCCAGTTTTTGAACCAGCGCCAGCGGCATTCGCCTAACCACCCAGTCATACGTGATAAGACATGTTGGGGGCAGAGGTATTGAATCCAGATTTTTTTCATGAGCGCGCAACCATTCCAATTAAAATAAAAGCCGCCAATTATACATTAAATTTGCCTAACCCCCTATCGCCTTATACACTAGGTTTGCACGCTATTTTTCAAGCAACATAAAGAGGGATTTTCATGTTATTCAAATTGGTTATCGTTTTATTTATTTTGTTTATTCTCTATAGTCTAGGCAGCGGCTTATATTATTTGGTGCGCGACAAAAGTCGATCAACCCGCGTGGTAAAAGCATTGACGTGGCGCATTGGATTGTCGCTATTGCTATTCATTTTATTATTCGTTGCATACGCATTAGGATGGATACAACCACATAGTTTATAAGGAGATTCACCGTGGGATTTAGAGGAATGAGTTTTGGGTCATTGCTGTTAATTTTTTTGATTGTCGTGCTGCTGTTTGGCACTAGACGCTTGCGTGATATCGGAGGTGATCTAGGTGCGGCCGTCAAAAGTTTTCGCAAAGGGATGCAAGAAGAAGATGCGGAGCAACTTAAGGACAAGTAAATGCATATGAGCTTCAGCGAAATTTTAGTGATTTTGTTTGTAGCCTTATTGGTGATTAAACCGGAACGGTTACCAGAAACAGCATTTACCGTAGGACGCTGGGTGAAATGGTTTCGCAAAACGGCAGCGAAAATAAAACAAGAAATTGAGGCTCCCTTAGAACAACTTATCACTCCTCCGCAAAAAAAATCTGCCGATGATAAGTTGCCAGAATGAATGAAGCCTCTGCAGAATTATTAAGTTATCTTGTCGAGTTTCGGCGGCGAATGATTAATTGCTTGCTTGTCACCGCGCTGATTTTTTTTGTTTTACTTTATTTCTCTAATCAAATATACACGCTGCTTGCGCTCCCATTATTACGACACTTGCCACACGGGCAAGGGTTAATCGCAACCAATGTCGTCGCGCCTTTCTTTGTTCCATTCCAATTAACTTTAGTTGCGGCGATATTTATTTCAGTGCCATTTTTGCTATATCAGTTATGGATGTTCATTGCACCTGCGCTTTACCAGCACGAGCGTAAATTAGTTTGGCCGTTACTTTTCATCAGTACTTTATTGTTTTATTTAGGGGTGTGTTTTGCTTATTTTGTTATTTTGCCGATTTTATTCGGCTTCTTAACACGCGTTGCTCCACAGGGTGTTGTGGTGAGTCCTGACATTAGCCAATATTTAGATTTTACGTTGAAATTATTTTTTGTATTTGGTGGAGTATTTGAAGTTCCAGTAGCAACCATTTTATTGATTTGGACAGGAATTGTGACACGAGAAAAATTAATTGGTTTGCGTCCTTATGCAATTGTTGCTGCATTTGTAATTGGAATGTTATTGGCGCCACCAGATGTGGTTTCACAAACATTATTAGCGATTCCATTGTGGCTATTGTTTGAATTGGGTATATGGTTGTCGCGATTTTTTAAACGATGACGGTATCGATGGCGAACTAGTCATATTTGCTATCTAAGTTTAGAATGAAGCTCAACCAAGATCAGAAGCTATTTTAGAACACCAGGGAAGCAAAATGACAACAAAGGATAAAGAAGAAATTGATGCTGCGCGCCGTTGTTTTCTGCGTCGTGCAACCACAACAGTGGGTGGAATTGGATTAGCTGCAACATCCGTACCATTTATATCTTATTGGTTGCCAAGTGTCGACACAGAAGCCGCTGCAGCACCCATTAAAATAGACATCAGTGCGGTGCAGCCAAGACAACAATACACAGTTTCTTGGCGCGGTCAGCCAATTTGGATTATTCATCGCACGCAAGATATGCTGGCAACATTACCGCAGCTCACGAATCAATTGCGTGATCCTGATTCGCTTGAAGATCAACAGCCTGTTTATGCAAAAAATATCAATCGCTCAATTAAACCAGAATTTTTTATCGCTATCGGTGTTTGCACTCATTTAGGCTGCATTCCAAATTATCGCCCTGAGATTGGCGGAGTTTCCCCTGACTGGCTAGGCGGATTTTATTGTCCTTGTCATGGTTCACGTTATGATTTGTCAGGTAGAGTTTATAAAGGCGTTCCAGCGCCACTTAATTTAAAAATTCCACGCCATATGTATTTAAGTGATACAGAAATCATGGTCGGGCAAGATCAAGAAGGAGTTGAAGGAGCGTAATGCATTCTACAAATAAACAGGGATTGTTTAATTGGCTGGCTGCGCGATTTCCCGTAAGAGAATTTTCTGAGCGTCATTTAACGGGATATTATGCGCCGCGCAATTTTAATTTTTGGTATTACTTTGGCTCGTTTTCACTGTTGGTGCTGGTTAACCAAATTGTCACCGGAATTTGGTTAGCAATGGAGTACACACCGACAGCAGAAAGTGCTTTTGCTTCTGTGCAGCATATTATGCGCGATGTGCATTACGGTTGGTTGTTGCGGTTGATGCACACTACCGGCGCCTCAGCATTTTTTATCGTTGTTTATTTGCATATGTATCGTGCGCTAATTTACGGCTCATATCGAAAACCACGTGAACTTTTGTGGTTGATAGGAATGTTAATTTATATCACATTGTTATTGGAAGCTTTCACGGGTTATGTTTTACCTTGGGGGCAAATGTCATATTGGGGCGCAACAGTGATCACATCATTTGCTAGTGCAATTCCCTATGTCGGAAAATATTTGGTTGTTTGGTTGCGTGGAGATTTCACTGTTTCGGGTGTGACATTACATCGGTTTTTTTCTCTGCATGTGATTGCTGTGCCTCTGGTTTTATGTGCGCTAGTTTTTTTACATTTAGTCGCTTTGCATTATGTTGGATCGAACAATCCAGACGGTATCGAAATTAAAGAACACAAAAATTCATCCGGTCATCCAATTGATGGAATTCCTTTTCATCCTTATTACACATTAAAAGATTTAGTGGGTGTGATGGTATTTTTAATCATATTTTCACTGATATTATTTTACACGCCAAAGATGGGCGGTTTATTTCTTGAGTCTGAAAATTATTTACCGGTAAATGCGCTGCAAACACCAGAGCATATCGCGCCAGTATGGTATATGACGCCGTTTTATGCGATTTTACGTGCAGTACCAAACAAGTTTTTAGGTTTAGTAGCAATGGCTGCTGCTATTGCTTTAATGTTTGTGCTGCCTTGGTTGGATCGCAGTAAAGTGAAATCGATACGCTACAAAGGTGTCTGGTCTAAAGCAGCAATTGTTCTTTTTATTATTTGTTTCGTTGGCCTTGGTTATCTTGGTATTCAACCTGTTTCAACATTACGTTCATTCATGGCGCAAGTGTTTTCCATCGGCTATTTTTTATTTTATTTAACGATGCCATTTTATACGCGTTATGAAAAGACTAAACCGTTGCCGGAGCGTCTAACAAAATGATGAAATATTTTTTGTTACTCATCGCATTGATTTGCAGCAGCGTAAATTGTTTAGCTGAAGAAACACAAATCGCTCTTGATCATGCGCCAATTCAAGTGAACGACATCGCCTCCATAAAGCGTGGCGCAAAATTTTTTGCGACCACTTGCATGGCATGCCATACGTTAATATACATGCGTTATAATTCACTCGCAGAAGAGGCGGGGGTAACTTATGATCGTATGCCTATTAATGTGAAAAATTGGCCATTGAATGTGACGCCTCCTGATTTATCGCTTGAGGCAGATGTGCGCGGAGTCGATTGGATTTATACCTATCTACACAGCTTTTATGCGGATCCATCACGACCAACAGGCGTGAATAATTTATTGGTGCCAAACACAGCAATGCCTGGTATCGTCGCAGCGCTACAGGGACAACAAGTGTTCGCAACAGATATGCGTGCTTCACGACGTTATTTTGGCGGTCATTTACAATGGTATGATGAATTAATTTTACAATCGCAAGGCGCATTATCACCTCAGCAATTTGATGCCTCGATGACTGATGTAGTGAATTTTCTTTATTATTCTGCTGAGCCATACCGCGCGGAACAGAACAGGCTGGGTTATTGGGTCATCGGATTTTTATTAATTTTGTGGGCCATGATGTATTATTTGAAGAAAAATTATTGGAAAGATATTGAGAAATGACGCATCGAGTTTTAAAAAAATATTTTCGTCAATTAGATCGTCTACAAAAGATTATTTTTTCTTGTTATATCAAACGTGATTACGCTAAAAATCAATTTTATTACGAAAAGAAAATCCATCTAGAAAAGATGAGGCTGTTCAAAATCATTTGTTCTATCCGAAAAAATATTCCCAGCTTAAATTTAATTTTTCAAGAAAATGGCCGCGGTGTTTTTTTATATGAAATCATTCTGTCATTGAATACATTAAAGTTGCGTATATCAGATCATGCTACTTTCGAAGTGTGCCAACGCGAGCTTGAAAATATTACTCGAAATATCAGTCTGGTACTTAACGACGCTAGTCGAGGCCGACAGAGGATTATTTCGTTATCAAATTTATTGCAGTCGATAGAGCAATTCTCTGAGTTATATCAGTCTACATTAAGAGTTGTTACCGCAGAGCCGACCGTATTTTTATTTTTTATTCAAGACTTAATTGATTTCAGTGAAACAATGGAAAACTTTTTTGTCGCGCCGGTAAATCAGCAGGTGAAGCCAACCATCCCGGTTGTAACAGTGAGGCTTAAAAAAATTAATTGGTTGCATATTCTCAGCATGGTGTTAGCTGTTTTTGTGTCGTTGATCGCGGCACATTACGCGGGATATTTTGGGATGTATTTGATCCCATTGGTCGCTCTATTAGTGATGCAAACATCCATCGCGAATGCATTTGATCAAGGCGTGTGGCGAGTTTTTTTGTTAGCGATTTTTGCAAGTTTATTAGCACTTTCCATTCATTCCATGCCATTTCTCTATCAGGTTATGCACGATATTGGCATTGGAGCCGTGATCGGTATAGCGGCGAATATTCTGATATTTCCAAGACGTGCTGACAAAGAATTTCGTTTGGCGATGGTCGATGTTATTCAATGTTATGCGCAATATTTTATGAATATCATGTCACAGTTAACTCAAGGTGAGTCAGTTGCACCAAATAAAATTGATTTAGACATGCAATTATTGTCGCTGCCTGGCTGGGTTTATCAACGCGGTTTTGATACATCACTTCGATCTGGGCATCGTTTCTTTTTGATGACGATTGAACAAATAAGTGATCTATTGTTTTCTATGCACCATCTTGCTAATTGTTCTCTAGAGCAAGATTTAATTGAGCAATTGCAATCATCATTTGATCGCTGCGCGCTTCGCGTGCAAGAGTTTTTTTCTGGTTTGGTAACGTTGCTTGAAATAAAAAAATTATCTCACCCTATAGCTGATTTTTCTGAAGAATTAGATGAATTGGAAGAGAAATTCCAATCAGTCGTCCCATTGAGCATAGAGTTACTCGATGTGAAGCGAGATTATGTCTATATCGCCGCATTTATTTATAATTTAACTTCGTTGCGGCGGTTATTATTAAAGTTGGCGCAAGCGTTGCGTTAATGATTATTCAACACATATTTAAGGTGACCCTTCTTCCGTATCCAAGCAAGTTTCTACCGGCCGTTCAACTAAGCTGGTTTCGCCGGCATATAATTTTTCAGCTCCCCACTCTGACCATGAGCCATCATAAACGCTATTTTCACTATATCCCATAAGATCAAGTGTGAAATTCAAAATCGGTGCAGTGATGGCAGACCCACAAGTCGAGATAATCGGCGCATTAAATTCAATTGCACTATCTGAAAGCCGGCGGCGAATTTTGTCGAGCGGTAGAAACAATCCGTCAGAATCAAAAAAACAAGTATAAGGAAATGAAAAACTTCCTGGAATATGTCCCGCACGTATGCCAGGACGTGGATCTTTCCCGCCTGCATATCGCACCGGATGACGAACGTCAACGACTTGCTCAGCAGGATGATGCAAGTTATTTTTCATTTGTGCCAATGTACGTAAATATTGCGGCTGAATTTTTGCAGTGTATTGTTTCGGCGAAATAGGTTTTTCACCAGCCTCGGTTTTCCCACCATATTTTTCCCACGCTTTAAATCCACCATCTAAAATGTAAAGTTGATTAGTATTATGGCCAAACATTTTAAACATCCATAATGCGCGGCATGAGGTGTGCAGTGAGCTATTGTCATAGAAAATGATTTTATAATCGTTGCGAATACCAAGCGTGCTGACCGTTTCACTAATGGTTTTTTCATCCAAAATGAGCATATTAGGAATGTCGTTTTGTGGATCATGAAATAAATTCAAATCAAGAAACTGTGCGTCGATAATATGCTTAGTGACAAATTCTTGTGCCGCATTGCGGTTGTCTTGTGGCAGGTGCCAGCTGGTGTCAAATATCACAACTGATTTTTGATTTTTACGAAATTTATCCAGTTGCGCAGGATTAATTAACCAAGGCATGCCAATACTCTCCGTTCCAATATGATTTTAAAGAGAGGCATTATAACCAATAAACGAAAATAAATAAAAACAACCAAACCACATCGACAAAATGCCAATACCATGACACCGCCTCAAACCCAAAGTGATGCTCGGGCTGGAAATGCCCTTTTAAACAGCGGACTAGAATAACAGTTAGCATGATTAAACCAATGGTGACATGGGCTGCATGAAAACCAGTGAGCATGAAAAAAGTGGTGCCATAGATTCCACTATGGAGTGTTAGGCTAAATTTAGTATAGGCTTCAGTGTATTCATAAGCTTGGCAGCAGAGAAACGTCGCTCCAAGCGTGATGGTCAAGATGACGCCTAAATTAAGCTGCCAGCGGCGATTTTTCTTTAAACCCCAATGCGCCCAGGTCACCATAACCGCGCTGCTCATTAAAATAATGGTATTTAATGCTGGTAATCCCCAGGCGGGAATGACATCCGCTGGGCCTGGATATTGTGTGGGGTTGGGATTTTTTAATAATGGCCACATCGCCTTAAATTGCGGCCACAACAGCGCATGCGTTTCATCGCCGCGAATTAAGCCGCCCAACATCGGCACAGCGAATTGCCGTGCATAAAATAATGCGCCGAAAAATATTCCAAAAAAAGCGACCTCCGAAACGATGAACCATGCCATGCCCCAGCGGTAAGTTCTATCCATTTGTTTGCTATGCAACCCTTCCAAGCTTTCATCAATCACGGTGCCAAACCAGCCAAACATCATATATGCCAAGATTATTGCGCCAATCATGAATAATTCGTGGCCGTACCAATTGCCATGAATAATATTGATTGCACCGACGAGAATTAAAAATAATCCGCACGAGCCGAGAAGTGGCCAATGAGAGGGCGATGGTAAAAAATAACGGCGTATCCAATGATGTTTATGCTTCATGAGGAAGTCCTTTTCTCAGTGACATCAAACAGTGTATACGCTAACGCAATAGTATGTATATCAGGCGGTAAATTTTTATCGATACGGAATACCACCGGCATCACTTTCGTTTCACCCGCTTTTAATGTTTGTTGCCGAAAACAAAAACATTCAATTTTATGAAAATATTGTGCAGCAACAGGCGGCGAAAAGCTTGGAATGGCTTGGACAGTCATGGTGTGATTTGAATTATTACGTGCAATAAAATTCATTTTTGCAGTTTGGTCTGGATAGACTTTCATACTGTTTTGTATTGGATGCAGTGACCAGGGAAGATTTGCATTATTCGCAGTAAGAAACTGCACCAATATAGGCTGTGCACCAATAACCACTTTTCCTGAGCTAGTCTCTGCCACTTCTGCGACATTAACCCCGCCATTTAAACCCGTTATTTTGCAAACTATCCGATATAGCGGCGAGAGTGCAAAACTGAAACTAAACATGAGAATAGCGATTAATGCAGCGCAAGCGGCAACTTTTTGGGTTTTCTTATCCATAAGGTCATGCTCCAAAGTGTAACTTATTCATTATATGAGATTTTTATATTAGATAGCCATCAGGAATTGTTAAGAATTGTGGACTACACTGATTGTATAAGTATGAATTTTAATAGAAATCAAATGCTTTTGGGGTGGAGGCTATATGTCACATGATCGACGCATAAGCGATATGGATCAGACGCAGAAAAAAAATTATGAAAAAATTGTTAAGGACATTCCGTTAAGAAAAGATGATCTGACCTATGATGTCAGTATGGGATCATTGCTTGATTATATTAAAAAAAATGACCCCCTCCCTGCTTACGTAATGCAAAATGAAGTCTTCCGATTATTTGAATATTTTTTTATTTCTAATGCGAATTCCAAACAGATCGGTATATTACGTACAGATGTTCTAGAAAGATTATTTTCTTCAGGAAATCAAAAGGAATTAATCAGGTTATCAGAAAGAATGTTTGACGTATCAAATCTTATTAAATTGAAGCTCTATCAATTTTTAGGGGAACAATCCAGAGGCGATAAAAAAGATAAATCCAAAGAGGCAATTGTAAAAAACTGCGAAAGAATATTAGAAAAATTGGCGGTAAAGATTGATGGTCACTGGAAAGATTTTTGTAATGAATTAGATAAAAAAATAAAGAGGAGAGCAGAAAATGTCGAACATAGAGACCTAGTAGATAGTAATTCTGGAAGCATGCTGTATTTATTTGTCAATGAACTGCCTTCGCTTATGAGGCAATCAGAATTGTTGAAATGGTATTTGTATGACCCAGGTATAACAGGCGCATTTTTGAAAACTTTCCCTTCCGCAAAACTTTATCCTAATGGCAGAGTGTTGGATTCCGCTCCTTTTTTTCTTGACAGAATTCTTTCTCGATCACTTGAAGAAAAAGATGCGCTTTTCGAAAAGTTAGAAAGTGCACGAGAAGATAGGGTTCAATTGATATTAGACGCAGAGCTTTGGCTAGAAGCGAATAACTGGATTAAGAATGCCGGTGTTGAGTCAGAAAATGAATATAATGAAAGTGTAGAAAATATAAAAAATTTATTTATAAAAATGGATAATGATTATGCTCGGATGCGAGATGCTGTTGACAAGGAAAAAGAAAATGATGTACAGGAACTTACTAGAGGTAGAGAGCAATTTCTCAAAAACTTAATCAGCTTGCTTCGAGATGATTATTTAGCAGGTCGAGGAAAGTTGATGCGAAGTTTTTTTGAAGATAAAAACTATGGTCATCGAATCCAATTTATAAATGCTTTAAAAGACATCCAAGATAAACCTGAATTAGCTAACCAGACAGAATTCTTAAAAGAAAATGATTTGCTTTATAAGTTTATTGCTCGTCATTACGATCCTGAAATGAAAGTTTCGCCTGTTGTGTCAAACAAAAAAACAGAAACTGTTAAAGATGTGCGTGATGCGATTAGATCAGCTTTAGACAAAAATCGCCATAGTGAAATCACAAAATTACTTTGCCAAGACACGCCACCGTATTATCAGAAAGATGTACTAGATAAATTGGTTAGTGAAAATAATAGCAGATCTATCCTTGTAAAATTGACATCGCGGTCTTCATCCAAGCGAGTTGATGATGAATTGCTTATGGAAATTCTTAGAATAGAAAGCGATGAATTGTTAATGGCAAAACGCGCAATATATGGCTATATGGCAGACGTTTCCCCGAACAGTAGTCTATTAAAAGCCAAGTGGAGGGATTTTATTGCAGATGATCTTAAAGTTCTAAGTCAAAATAGAAAAGATGGTGAAATGCCTGATCCTATCATGGTTGTTGCATTAAGAAATTTACCATGGATAACAAATGATGATTTAATCGTTTTATATAAGTCTTGTCCGGATGTTTTTTATAATAACAGTGAATATGCAAAGCTGATTATGACGCGTTTGCTTGGTGATAGCGAGGAAGTAAGAGCAAAAATTCAATGCATGGCAGCTGTTGATTTGATTGCTCAGGTGAGATCGGATCCCACAGTTGAAAAAGAAAAAGATAGATCAATTGTGAAAGATTTTTTTGATAAAAATTTACCAGGATATTTTCAGAAAGAAGAAAAGCAACAGGAACAAGTCGCATCTGTCGAAGATGAAAAACGGCCTCTAATTAGTAATGTTGATGATGCTGCACTCAGGAGTAGCATAAGTCGAAGCAGAAATCGCAGTAGTAGTGCGCGCCGCGACAGTGAATTCGATTATGATGGGCCTGAAGCGCCCTTGTTTGAAGATAAGATGGGTGGTGGTGGAAGTGGTGGAAATACGGCTTTTCCAAGTATTCGCGTGCGCGGAATAGAAGACTGGCCGCAAATTCTTAATGTTTTTCTCTCGTGGCCACTGGGCGCGATGGAGTGGGCTGCACGTCAAGGAGGATTTAATCGACTTGCAAATGGTATTTCTTATCCACGAAGATTTATTCAAGGTGCAGTTGATATTTGTTCAAGTGCGACAGCAAAGTTAACTGACAACTTTAGAGCGGAAAAAAATAAAAAATATGGCGTGCAATATAAATCACTTACTCAGCTAGTGATAGAACCTGTAAAAGCTAAATTTAATGCGGTCAAAATGCAATTCAAGGCTGCTTGGGCTGATCGATCAGCTAAAAGAATGGCAAAACGTGAGCTACAAAAATCTTCTGAATCTATTCCTATCGTACTAAATGGGGATAGTTCGAGCGAAGTCAGTGAAATCGCAAAAAAACCTATTAAACACGTGCACTTTGCGGATGAGGAAAAGCCTGTTGTCCCGGAGGTGAAAATGGCCCCTGCAGATGAAAAGATAGTTGCTGCGACAAAATTACTTAAAAAATCTCCGGAAGAAGTGGCACAGAAACCGGATGTGGTTGCGGATGGAATGGAAGCTTACTTGCAAAGAATTTTAGAGCAGTTAAAAGCAAAGCAAGTGCTTGAACAACAAGGGCTCTTCGGAGTACATCATTCGCCACGTAATAGTCTCAGCAGTAATAGTTCTAGTGATTCTTTGCATGTTGATCCGAATAAACCACACACTTAGAACGCGAATTCCGGATCATGCCTTTACATAGGTATCTACACAAATACTCTGTCATGCCAGCGCGCTTTAAGCTGGCATCCAGTTTTTACAGAGATTGCTCTGGATGCCAGCTAAAAGCATGCTGGCATGACAGAAGGGAGGGTTTTCAGCTTATCCGAAATTCGCGTTTAGATCATCATTATTGAAATGTATGATAAGGTGCTGGTGACGGCACGGTCCATTCAAGCCCGTGCGCTCCCTCCCAAACTTTACCACTCGCTTTTTTCCCACCGCGAATAGTCATGATAATGTTGTAAAGAAAAATCAATTGCGCTGCACCGAGAATAAATGCGCCGATACTCGCTATTTGATTGAAGTCAGTGTATTGCAATGCGTAATCCGGTATACGTCTTGGCATGCCAGCTAATCCTAGAAAATGCATCGGAAAAAAAGTGAGATTGACTGAAATGAGTGTTAGCCAAAAATGAATTTTCCCCAGGCGTTCATTGTAATAATGGCCGGTCCATTTTGGTAACCAAAAATAAATTCCAGCAATAATAGTAAATAATGCGCCGGTGACTAAAACATAATGAAAATGTGCAACAACAAAATACGTGTCAGTGTATTGATAATCTGCTGGCACGATGGCAAGCATTAATCCGGAAAATCCACCTATCGTAAATAAGAATACAAATGCGATGGCAAATAACATCGGTGTTTCGAATGTGAGTGCACCGCGAAACATCGTTGCTACCCAGTTGAAAACTTTAATGCCGGTTGGCACTGCAATTAACATGGTTGTGTACATGAAAAACATTTGCGCGCCTACGGCAATTCCTGAGGTGAACATGTGATGCGCCCAAACAAGAAAGGAAAGCAAAGCGATAGCGGCAGTTGCTGCCACCATGAATGTGTAACCAAATAATTTTTTGCGGCTGAAAGTTGGGATGATTTCGGAAATAATTCCAAATCCTGGCAAAATTAAAATGTACACTTCTGGGTGCGCAAAAAACCAAAACACGTGTTGATAAAGAATTGGATCACCGCCGCCAGCTGCGTTAAAAAAACTAGTTCCAAAATGACGGTCAAATAAAATCATTGTCACAGCGCCTGCGAGCACTGGCATTGCGGTAATTAATAAAAATGAAGTGATCAGCCAAGTCCAGACAAATAATGGCATTTGCATAAACGTCATGCTCGGTGTGCGTAGATTTAAAATAGTCGTCATGATGTTAATGGCGCCCATGATGGAAGAAAGTCCCATCAAGTGTATGGCGATGACTAAAAAATCCGTGCTAGGTGGTGCGTATAAAGTTGAAAGTGGCGCATACATCGTCCAGCCAAAATTCGGACCGCCACCTGACATAAACAATGTGCTCAGCAAAATGGTGAATGCAAATGGTAAAATCCAAAAACTCCAATTATTCAAACGTGGCAATGCCATGTCTGGCGCGCCAATCATAAGCGGAATCATCCAATTAGCCAAACCAACAAATGCGGGCATAATAACGCCGAAAATCATAATTAATCCATGCAGCGTGACTAATTGATTATAAAAGTTAGTGTCAAATAAATTTAAACCTGGCTTCAAAAGTTGTGCGCGAATTAATTCGGCCATCATGCCACCGATAAAAAACATTACGCCACTAAAAATTAAATAAAGCGTACCGATGTCTTTATGATTCGTCGTAAACAACCAACGTGATAACCAGCCAAAAAAACCTTTGTGCTCAAGTTGATGTGCATCATGTGCCATGCTTTTTCTCCAGAATATTTATTTTTTCGCTTTCGCTGCCGTAATATCTGCTGGCTGCACAATTGTTCCAGTATTATTTCCAAAGGCGTTACGTTCATAGGTGATGACAGCTGCTAAATCATCATCACTAAATTGATCACGAAATGCTTGCATTGCAGTGCCGGATTTACCATTTAAAACGGTATTGATATGAGCATCTATCGGACCAGTTGCGATCTTACTGCCTTTTAATGCAGGAAAAACAGGCGGTGAGCCAGTGCCGTCTGGCTTGTGACAAGCAGCGCATGTGCCCAAGAAAATTTGTTCGCCGTGTTTCATCGCTTCATCCATAGTTATTTTTTTCCCGGCGGCAGGAGCTGTAGGCGCCGCTGCTGTTGCAGGGAGAGGTGTCTTTTGTGATGTTTTAGATGCTACAGCTGGGCTTTTTTCACTTGATGTTGCTGATGGAGCGGGAGATGTGTTGGGGGCGGGTGTAGGTGATGTGCCGCCTTTCTGCTGGATTATCCAGGCATCAAAATCCTTTTCATCCATTGCTATGACAACAATCGGCATGAAGCCATGATTCAAGCCACAAAGCTTAGAGCATTGTCCACGATAGATTCCTGGCTTGTTAATTCGTGCCCAGGCTTCGTAAATAAAACCTGGAATCGCATCGTGTTTAACACCTAAATCAGGCACCCACCAACCATGAATGACATCATTTGAGGTAATCAAGAAGCGTATTTTCTTATGTATCGGCACAACGAGAGGATGATCCACTTCCCTTAAATAATCCGGGCCTTTTGGCTCTGAGCCGTGCATTTGGTTATAGGGCGTAGATATATTGCTGAAGAAATGGATATTTTGATCTAGATAATCATAGCGCCATTTCCACTGAAACCCCGTCACTTGAATGGTCAGGTCGGGTTGCGCAAAATCATTCATGTGCAACAATACCCGCGTGGCGGGTATAGCCATCGCTACCAGAATTAAAAACGGTATAATGGTCCAAGTGATTTCAACCCAAAAATGCTCGTGAAAATGCGCGGCTTTCGCGCCTCGAGATTTGCGGTGGTAAATGAGTGAATAGGTGATGACACTAAACACAGCTGTGCCAATCACCACGCAAATCCAGAAGATGGTCATGTGTAAGTTATATATGTCATGGCTGACCGGCGTTACACCCTCCGTCAGGTTGTATTCAGGAAAAGCAAAGCTTGGGTTGCTGATGAACAGCAGGAGAAAGAGAACGATCTTTTTTATCGTATGCATGTGATACCATTCCGTGGTGTGCATCAGATGAATTATAATTAATGGTTTACTTCGAGTCCAAATAAAAGGTAGTAAGTTTATGCAAAATGACAAATTAGACGACCAAACTGTCGCAGCGGATTTGGTTCGATCCTTGATTCAAGAAAAACGCTCAGAACGGCGTTGGAAGAATATCCGCTTTTTTATCGGCTTTGCCGTTGTGATTGTGCTGGGTTTGATAGTGTTTTCACAAATGGGGGCGCCAGTGACAACCGGCGATACAGACCACGGCTATGTCGCTTTAGTGCGTTTAGATGGAAATATTGGCCCAGGCGAAGATTTTTCCGCTGTGAATGTATTGCCATTATTGCAAGCTGCATTTAGCGATAAAGATGCAAAAGGGGTTGTGCTGGAAATTAATTCTGGCGGCGGCACACCTGTTCAAGCCTCAATTATCCATGACACAGTTTTAGATTTGAAAAAGAAATACCATAAAAAAGTGGTTGTTGTCGGCGAAGATTTAATGGCGTCAGGGGCTTACTTTGTCGCAGTTTCAGCGGATAAGATTTATGTGAATCCAAATACGATCACTGGCTCCATCGGTGTCATCATGAAAGAATTTGGTTTTCCTGAGTTGTTGAAGAAAATCGGCGTTGACCGTCGTGTTTATGCTTCTGGTGCCAACAAAGATCGCCTTGACCCATTTTTGCCGCAAAATCAAGAAGACATTGCGAAGATTAGACAAGTGATCGGCGAAGTGCATAGTAATTTTCAAGAAGTGGTCAAGCAAGGTAGACAAGGAAAATTGCATACAGATGATCCGAGTGAATTATTCTCAGGTGATTTCTGGTCGGGCGAAACGGCGCTGAAATTAGGCTTGGTGGATGATTTGGGTAACTTGTCAGATGCGATGCAAAAAGAATTTCATGTGACGGGTTATAAAGATTATAGCCAGCAGCAATCATTATTAAAGTCGGTAGTGGGGCAGCTTGGGTCTTCGTT
>Ga0207089_1035_pt1 | contig 36705 bp, 34 predicted proteins | sample Alteio_BWMinHeat_49_FD_153571 | JGI IMG/M metagenome (GOLD analysis project Ga0207089, IMG submission 153571) | Enriched cells from forest soil in Barre Woods Harvard Forest LTER site, Petersham, Massachusetts, United States -... | ecosystem: Environmental > Terrestrial > Soil > Temperate forest >...
TCTTTTTTATCAGTAAGCAAGAGATGTAATAAATGTAGTATATCTCCATTTTTTAATGGCTCGTTTATGCCATCGTCTTTAATAAGACTAAACAAATAATTTATTAAATTATTTTTTATAGTATGTTTGAATTGATCTAACTCTAAATTATTGTTCCTGTTGCCTAGCATAACTATATCCCATAAGTTACAGTAGTAGTTACCACCTCAGTCACAACTGTGCTAGTACTAATATTATTTGTGCTAATAACTATTTCATTATTAGTATAATTAAGTGGATTCATAGTATCAGGAATATTTACTATCAATTTGTCTTCTATCAATCCTAACTCGTTACTTGCACCTAATTCTTTGGCCATAAAAGATGTACTCTCAGAAGGAGCATCATCAATAAGATCATATTCCGATTCAAAAGGTATGGCATTAATGGGTTTATATTTTCCCATACACCATGCAAGCAATGGCCCTAATAATATAGCTGCAACAAAAAAAATGGTAGCAAGCGTTATAGCAGATAAAAATATTGCTGGAACGGTTGCCAGTGCAAATATAGGGGCAATAACAAGCCAACCAATCATAGCTCCACCACTAAAGCCACCCACACCTACTCCAAAAGCAGACCAATTGATAATTGTTTCTACTCGCTCATTCCTAATACGATTATTAACACATTTTTTTTGATCCGTTGATAAAGTACGACATATTCTTGTGGTATGTCCTGTTAGTTTAGTAATGTATACTAAATCGTCCAACGTTAACTCTGGAATGCTAATGGGTAATTGACTAGTTTCCTGATCTTTATAATGTAATTTTAAGTATTTAAGCAAAGATTTAGCATTATAATTTTTCCCACCAAAATCTTTCGGTATGGCATTTAAGCGTTTTGTTTTATTTTCTTTATGATTGTAATAATAAATACAATCTCTATCTGCAGAATATAAATAATGAGAATTATTATACTTGCTACATTCTTCTTCCGTTGGCATCACATGATACAATTGGAACCCACATTTTTCGCGGCTATATGAAATAAAGTTATCGTAATCATCATTATATTTAAGCAGTTGTTCAACCGATTTATTATTATTAGAATAAATATACCACTTGTCATGATAAAAAATGAGAGCTCTGGTTTTTGTGTCTTTTTCTAATTTATTGATCTTTCTTTTTATAGTGTTCGGTTTTATATTATCAGACCCATTCATATTAATAATATGCATATACATTCCTTGTTATTTTGTGCGATTTAAAAATGTGGATAAGATAAAAAAATATTTGCAATTCTAGCAATGAGTATGCAATAGTCAATCAAAATTTACACACGCCCTACGCTATGGCAACAGTTTCTAATGAAACAATGGCGCTATAGACTGATTTTTATTTTCAACAAGGAGGTTATTCATGTTTACAAAAACAAATATCGCATTATTGATTGCTTGTATGAGTGCATCATCTTATGCTTATGAAATTAAATCCAGTTTAATCGTCGAAAATAAAACCGATACGTCCATTATCGTTGATGTAGACATACCAAAAGAAAAAACAAGATCTCTTTTAATCCGTCCTAATATGACGAATCAACTGGATGTAAGCATAGAGGGTTGGGAATTATATAAATCTTATCCGGCTCCGTTTACCATCAAATCGAATGACGCACATCATAAGCTTTACGTACAAGGTCGTATTAATTATTACGTCGGTGCGTGGCCTACTGTAAAATACAGCTCATTAGATGCCCTGTCCACAGCAGACGGTTTAACCATCGATACTAATTACAGCTGTTTCCCCAGCAATACCGGCTTCGAAAATAAAATAGTAATAAGCGGTGCACCGGGTAGTGCATTACACCCAACAACTTTACCCACTGAAATGCATTGCCAAGGCTTTAAAAGCTCTATCCTGCAAAGTGATCATTTATACTATACACCTACTTGCTCAGACGGTAAGAGAAACGCCCTTTTCTGGAAAATCTTCGAAAAGAGAGATGATCAAGGTTATACCCATTTTATGTATACCAAAGGGTACCTCCAAGAGCTTTGCATTGATAATGGCTTTTATTGCGATGGTGGTACATTGGCGACCCTCTCTCAATCCGATGCCGCCATTAAAAACATGTTAGACGATATTGTCAGAAAAGGTAAATTCTGCGGAAGCTGGTAAATATTAATAATGATGTGAATGTTGGGTTAGCGTCCTTAGTTAAGCTCAGGACGCTAACCCAATCCGCTGATGCCTTCTTAAAAATTGCAATACAACCCCCACCCTACACTAATAATTGTATATAAATTCAAATATATGTTAATTTTAATACGTTAAGCTGTAATTAAAGGATTAATTACTGAATAAAAGGAATTAACTTAATGAATACAATACGATTAGCTATCGCGAGTGTTGTTTTATCATTACCCCTTTCTTGCCATGCCATAAACTTCAAAGGAATCAACTTAGCTACCTTATCAAACTGGTTTTCATCCACTACCTTTTATGTCGGCGCTTATCAAGGTTATGGCAATGTAAATGATATGCAACATAATGATGGTCAAGGTGCCATAGGCCGCTTAACATTTGGAATGAATGCGTATCAGTCGAAACCACTCACGATTGGTCTTGAGCTTGGCTTGCAAAACGGTAGAACCATGCGTCATGCATCAGCATCCAATGACCCATCTGCCGATTTTGATTTACCGATTCAAACGACGCTTAACCCAATTGAAGATATTTTATTAAGCTTCAGGGTTCCTCTGCTTTGTAACTTTTATGGCATGTTAAAAGGAGGTTTTGCTTACCGTCAATTGCAATTTTATGCCGGTGATTATGTGGACTCCTTAAATCAAATGAGTGGTGAATTTCAAGCTGGATTAGGTTACGACTTGACTGCACGCACTCGAATCGTTCTCTATTACCAAGGTATTTATGCAAATGGCGGAGTCAGTTATATCCAGAATAAAAATGGAAACGTCAGTGTTTCTAATATTCCCACACAACAAGCCGGCTTTTTAGGTTTTGAAATATTGCTGTAAACTTCATGGAGAATACGATGATGAAAAAAAGAATGCTGGTCTTAACAATCCTCGCACTAACCAATACCACATCAGCAGTATACGCATCTAACACACCTGCCTCACAACAATGGGTATCCCAACAGCTAGCCAATTTACCCTCATCAACACTGTCTGCCGCAGATTGGGCTGGAGCTTGCACTTCTGGTACACCAGAAAGTGTAAATGGTTGCCTAGGTAATATTTCGTCATCAGGATTTATCAGAATCAATAAAATATTAGGCGGTTTTACTGATCAAATTAATATACCTATCACCAATGTTCCTAACTCCCTATTTATTCAACAATATAACGGTAGCTCAAGCCACGTCTCAGGCGCAGATACGCCAACCATTCATAACTTATCGTCTGCAGGCGCTTCTTGTAGTTATTTCACCACCCAAGGCGCAAATTTATCAGCGACCGGTGTACGCTACCAAAACAGTGATACGTTTGGAGGCGGTGTAGAATATTTTTCTCCAGGAACATCTGGCATCGTATTAAATACAGATGGTGGATCTACTATCAAAGTCACGTATTACGTATTGTGTATAGGCAGCGTTTCGCCTGCATCTTCCACGCCTCAAGCAGGCAACCTGACAGGGATATCTGCTTCTTAAAGGAAATCACTATTACGCCATACCATTCACAAGGATGATGCTCGCCGTTATTCAAAAAATTTGATCTTATTGTAATCAATTAATCATATTTATATTATTTCCTACACTATTGTAAGAGAAAACCTACATAACATTTAAAACCATCATGCAAATATCGCATCACCATTATCCATGATAATTAAAATTGTTTCAAAAAAATACTATCTCATAGCATGAGGGAGAATGAATGTATGTTTAGTGCAACAGATAACAGCATGATTGCAGGATTAACAGGATTAGCAGGACTCACCAGCTTAACCATTGGTATTAGTTTTACAGCCATGATTACAAAATTAATCGAAGATTCAGAAAAAGACAGAAATCAACGAATACACAATCTCATTGCCAGAAAAGACTTAACTCAAAATAGTGGGAAAGATAACGAATACGATGTGATTAAATCCTATAAAACGCGTTTATCCGCTCTTTTTAATGTTATTCAACAGCATTACGGACTAGAGAAAAAAAATGAATTTGAAAAGATAATCATGTCTTCTGCGCTATGCATCAAAAGTGACGAAAAAGATAGTCATGGCAATAAAATGGTATACATACCCGATTTAAGCATTGGACTGATAAAACGAAACTGGCTCAAACATTCAGGGATAGATGAATCTATTATTGAAATATTTGAAGCCTACAAAATCGCAAAAGTAACAGAAAAAGAAGGTATAGATGTTAATGTAGCAATGATGCAAATATTGCAAAACATTATCATTATTTACAAAGAATTTATAACAGAAAATAAAAATATACCTGAAAATATCATAGCCATAAAAGAAGGTGATGATAGATCAAATAAATTATCACCCGGAAAGCTTGAAGCAGTTAATACAGCAATGACAACATTTGTTAAAGAACTTGAAAATTCCTGCATGTTTAGAGATAGATCATTCAAGCTCATACAATTTAAAGAAACAAAACGTCAGATGAACTTACCCAAGATAGTGAAACTAATAAACGATATGGGGGAAGAAGCCGTTAATTTTCAAAGAAAGTTAACTATCATTGGAATGAGTAATGAAAAATTTAAAAAATTATGGAATGCAGCAAGTTATTTTGCACAGTCGCTTGAACGTATGTCTGAATCAGCTATCTACAAATTACCGCGTCTTGATTGTTATAGCCCATACAAACGAAAAGATGGGATCATTTATTATGATATCCATTCATGGAATGACAGTGTCAGTGATAAAAATGATTTAATGGCTAACGTCATCATTAAACATATGCGGAATGCATATAGCACTTTTTTAACAAATTTTCACAAAGAAAATAAAAACGAAGAATTTTCACATACAAATTATTTAATTAATTTATCTAGTGAACCTACATCTTATGAAGAATTTAACAAAATTAATTTACCGAGTATAGCTTATATAAAAACAAGAACTGAAAAGTTTAATCAAGCATTGAATGAATGTGATTTAAAAAATGTAATACCGTATGTTAATCAATATTTTAATTATATTTATATTGCTGCAGCCATGCAGGCTGATTTATCAACACAATTGAATGCATTAGGATGGCAAGGTCTTTCATTATCGGGTGAACTTGAAGATAGGTTAAAATTGATATCGATATTCACAAAACGAGCTCTAGAAATAGCGAGGAATGACATCCTTGGTGAAACGGCTTATTTCAGACAATTCATAGAAAGAACTAATGATGCTGATTTTATTAATGAAGCACTAAATCAGGATGAATCATTTTATAATACTATCACTAATCATAGTCACATTATAAAAGCAGATAAAGACAAACAATATGATGCGACTCCAAACGCAATGTTTAACATATCCTTAAACCATATGCTTCATGCAGAAGCAATGAAAAAAGCTGGCGATGAATTTCATGATATAGAGATAATCGACAAAAAATTATCATCAATAACAAACTCTAAGAGTTTTAACGAAAGTATCGCTACAAATATACCGTCAAAATATGATGATGAGTTTTATTATCATCTGGCGACTATCTGCCAAGATGATAACATTCTTAAAGAAAATATTCTTGGAATGAATGGTATAAATGGAAACATAAATAATCTAAAACAATACATTCACTGTTTAGACACTATTAAACGATATGGCGCTGAATTATTTGAAGATTATATTTTTCCACAAGAAAATATAGCGGATGATGACTACACATACATTAAAACAAAATTCAAACAAGAATACAAAATCAAAGGGTCAATATTAAATAAATTTCATTTGTTCATGAAAGAACAATCCAATAAAAAACAGGCGATTTTTAAACTAGGTGAAAGTTATCAATATAAAAGAAATGATTTTCTCCTTAAAAATAAAGAAAACATACTTGAATATCGCAATAATATTGCATCATTCATTAAAGAATTAATAGCAGAATTCAACGGGCAATTCCATAAAAAATATCATATGAATGAATATTATTATTTTTTCTTATCGTTAGAGAAAAAATGCAATAGATTAATTAAATATGTTGATCAATTAAATAATGGCATTAATATCGATGAAAAAGAAATTGAAAATCTTAAAAAATGAGAGAATAAAAGTAACTTTAGAACAAACTATCAATCAAATGAATGCCACTCATCAATTGGAAACACACGACCTTAAGCAAAAAATAGAAATCCTTCTGGAGGATCAAAATCAAATGGTGAAAAATCATGAAATGGAAATAAATCAATTAAAAACCAGTGAGGCATTTATTAAAAAGCAGCAAAGCGAAACACTCCTTAACATTGATTATTTAAATAATAATATAAACACATTAAAATCACAATTATGTGATTCCAATAATGAAATAGAAAATCAGAGAAAAAATATTGATATTGTTAATTTCGAATTAATATCACTATCAGAATTATCGGAGAGACTATCAGAAATTACCCGTCATGATGAGTATAAAATAGCAAAAGATAAAGTAGAATTCGGCATCAATCAATATTGTAATTTCAGCCTTGAAACAATGACACAGAAATACGCGTCTAATAGTCACTTAATGGATGCTGAAATAAAGGATATTTTTAATAATTATAATAAAATATTAGCGATGTTAAATATATCAGAAGAAATCTCAACGAAAATTATAGAAAAAATCAAATACATTAAATCCATTATTTATAACGTGAATACTAGCAATATCACACTATCTAATAATTTTGAAAAAATTAACATTACGCTGTGTGACCAGAAAAAATCGATTTATAGTTTGAAAAACAAAATTATTCAATTAGAAACCCTGTATGATGCCGCTAGAAATAACTATATCATTAGTCTTAGTAATCAAATAGAGTCATTAAAAAATCAAGAAAGCAAAATAGCTGATCTTAATAATATTATTCATGAAAATCAGAAAAAATATAATGATCTGATTGAGAAAACAACAAACACTCTCAACGATGACATTGAAAAACTTAAATTTGAAAATAAAGAATTAAAAGATATAAATAATAAATTTACAAATAAATTATTAAAGGATAATCATTTTAATACAAACAACATACTATCAATTTTAAATAAAGCACCATTGAATGCATCTACTGAAACAACAAATAACCTATTCAATTTCAAACATTACTGTCTGGAATTTATCACTAACATGAATAAAGATCATGAAAATAGACTAAAAAATGGAACAAAAACGGGTAAGTTAAAATGGAGCTGGATAACAACGCTTAAAAATGAATTACGCGATGATAGCATTTCAAATGAACGATTTTTACATATATTAAAATCTTTATTCATTATTTACTTACAAAATAAAGATGGAAATAGCTTTTTTAATGCTAAAAAAACAACGGCTGGAATAGATCTTATAAAACGACTAAATGAAGACCATAACACCTTTCTACGTAAATTATTATTTGATATAGAAGGTAACATTGATTACGACGATATTGCAGAAAAATTATGCTCTGAAACGGTGTCCATAGAAATAGCAAATCAAGTCATTAATCCAAACCAAGATCAAGGTATTACACTCACTATCGATCAATTTTCCCCTACTTACTCCCTATTTACTAATGAAACAAAACCTATAAATAGGCTGACACAACAATATTAAGTTGCAACATTAAGACTTAACTGTAATGTATTAGCATAATTTCTTGAATAAGATCCAGACAATACGCCTAACGACGAGGTATTCTGAATAGTTGCTCTACCAAAATTAATATATTCGTAGGATGCACCTAAAGTTACATTTTTAATGATGAGATAAGTAATACCTGCTCCTAATCTAACTTGTCTATCCATGGCCAATACTGGCAAACGTTTAGATGCTGTCGTAGGTGATGAATCATAAGAACCACCCATTTGTAACATAAAACAAGGATTGAATTTAAACTGTACACCCAAACCATAACGATAAGTGTTATTCCAGTTTAATGGCGTAAGAGCAGTATAATTAGCAACATTAACGATAGAATTTCTCATGGAAGACCAATCAGCCCAACCTAACTCACCTAATACCGTAAATTGATTAGAAATATCCTGCGCAACACTTAATATCGCATTCGATGGCATAACCATGCTAGTGGTTGTATTTGGCTGTGTATCAATTCTTAAAAATATACTATTACCATGCAAATGATGAACAAGTTGCGAACGATACGTTAAGCCTATTCTTGTAGAAGTATAAGGCGTCAACATCACGCCCACATTAAATCCCGGGGCAAAATCAGCAAGGCTCACTTTGATTTGACCATCAACAACATCTTTTACCAATGGAAGTGCAACAGTTTGCTGGAAAGTCAGGTATTCAAGTGTTGCACCTGCCCCCATAGACAACCAACGATTGATTCTATAACCAATGCTGGGGTTTATATCAACAGCAAAAAAGAATGCTTGCTGCACAGAATAACGTCCTACCCATCCATCGGTATAATTCAATTCTCCGCCATAAGGAGATGCGATATTTAAACCAAATCTTAATGCCGGAGAATAGTTATAAACATAAAACACATCAAATCCAGGTACAATCGCACCGGCATTACCACCATTATCACCGCTAATGGTAGTGGAAGTGTTTTTAGAAAAATTAAGATACGATATTAAAGCCTGCGTCCCCAGCATAAATTGGCTGTCTTGTAATAATGTCATCGCAGCAGGATTAAAATAAGAAGCCGATGCATCTTCAGTGACAGCCTGACCAACGTCAGCTGTTCCTATGACAGGTGTTCCTAATTCATATAGCTGAAAGGCAGCTGCAAATGCAGCATTACTCACTAAGGTAGTAGCGGCAAACGTATAAAATAAAGCTAAACGCAATAATCTCATTTTACATTCCCTTGTATTGATCAAAATAAATCTTTTGCTTATTTATCCATCATTTCGTTTTTTTCTCAAGTTATTTTCCGTATTTTTTTAACTCAATGAATTGATTTATCTGTTTCCCTCGGTGTATTATGCTGCCAATATTGAGTGGCAATTGAATCAGTCACTCTAAAAGTTGGCATTAAGCCGACGTTTTAAAAAAGGGAATTATTCATGGAAAGCCGAGCTTATTCAGCTGAAGAAATCAAGGAATTAGGATCACGTCTACATTACGATCGCTTCAATGCCCATGTTCATGGTTCTGCCTTAGAAGAAACGACTAAACTTTTATATAAAATTCTAGAAAACAGTGAAGACAATATTTTATATAAAACCATATATTTAAAATTAGGAATATATTTTGCATTTTACAAACGTAATAAGGAAATGGCCTCCCGTTTTTTTGAAAAATATCTTTCTTTTTGTAATCATGGACTAGAAAAAGCCGAGGGTTTAAGTTTATTAGGCTATGCTTATGTAATCGATCCTACTTATAAAAGTGAAAAAATTTTTTCTGAAGCCCTCTCGCATTTACCCGAAAACAATCAAGATATTTCAGTTATTATCATTAAAGCATTTGCCCTGCAATATTTGGCTCTAATGTTACATAGACAGGCAAGAAGAGACAAATTAAGAGAAATTGATTCTGCACTCATACGTATTAAAACAGCTATTGATTTGCAACAAAGTCTAGTAGAAGCATTTCCATTTATCAAAATTGGGCTTGCTGAATCACTACATTTAAACGCCGTCATGTTAACACGATTAGGTGAAGTTCACATTAATCAGGAATATTTCAAACATGCCAATGAATTATTAAATTATGCCATACAGTTGGAAAATGAATTTTGTACCGAAACACAATCAACCCACTTTCTTACTGCCATTACTCAGCAATCACAAGCTATCGTATTAATGCACTTAAACCAGCATGATAATGCCATTACACTATTAAAAAATGCATTGCAAGAACAGTATTCAGAAAATGATATTGCCAAAAGCTTACATTTAATCGGTGATATTTATAATAAAAAACAAGATTCTGTTTCAGCTATCAATGCATATTTGAAAGCATTAATATGTAAAATGCGAATCGAATATAATGATGACTCTATGATTAAAACAACTCAAGATTATCTACTTGCTGCATTAAATCATATAACAAGAGAAAATACTCAACTCGCATTTACAACAAGAAATAAAATTTACCAAGATTTGACAAGAGATACTTCATCTTTTATTAACAAGTGCGAAGATTTCATCTATCTCATTGAAGTTGAAATGAATGAATTGCGAGATGTCATTAGTTTAAAACATATTAATAGTTACAGTATGATGTTTAATACTAATCGAATAAACATTGAAAAACGTGACAACGATATAGATACAATGAGAATAAAACCATGTGTATAACTATATTATTATTTCACGTAAATATTTAAAAAGTGTTGTCTCTGCGCCAGTATTTTTATCATTTTTTCTATCTTGTTGTGCTTTACGTATCAACTGCCTAAGTTGTTGTCTATCAACATTAGGATATTTGCTCAAGAAAGTGGTTAATTGATCATCTCCTCCTGTTATCAAATCCGTTCGCCATTGTTCAATCAAATGAAATTCGTGAGTTGTTTTATCATGTGAAAATTGTAATCGCTTCAATGCTGTTTGAATAGGTTCTACATCGATATTCCGCATTATTTTTCCAATGTACTGCAGCTGACGCCTTTTAGCCTCATTTGCTGTAACTGACTTTGCATGTAAAATCGCTTCTAACAAATTCTCTGGCAATTTCATTTTGACAAGTTGATCGATATTTAACCTAACAAGCGCTTCACCCAATTTTTGTAATTCAATCATATCTCTTTTACGTTGTGATTTACTATTTTCATCAGGCTGCAATGGATGGGCTTCAGGCATACTGCTACTCCAAGTTAAAATACATATATAAAATAAGGTTAGCAATATAACATAAATAAGGCCTAAATCATTATTTAAGCCTTATTTATATCAATCAACAATTAATCTATTTTTCTGCTGTTGTTGTATGAGAAAAATCTGCTGATTTTGTCTTATTATTTTTTAAGACTTTAAATAAATTATCATAAACATTATTGGCACTCCATACATACCAACCAGAAACGGATTTTGCATCTTCTACTGCACGTATTTGCTTCAACAGATAACTTTGTTTTTCAGCATCCGATGTTTTTTTCAAGTAATGAAAATTAGCGGCCTCAATAAACGCATGAACTTTAAATGGTGGCTTATCATTAAATTGCCCAACCAACGCATTTAATGAATTATTCACCGTTTTATAAGGTTCAGCAGAGTATTTCTGATAAGGCCAAAAATGTGATGGATATACCATAGGATTAACACCATCAACGCTGCCTGAAAACATTTTAATATCTTGACCAATATGCATAGAAGGGTAATAACTAACCTCACCAAAAATATCAATTTCCATTGGAACTTTTTGTGCATTTATTTTTGATTTAAACCATTTTATAACTTGATAAACATCTTTAGCATGTTGTGGGTTTGCAGGTTCTTTTGAACTATAACGAATATAATCCAATTGAATACTATCTGAACCTGCTTTAATTGCATCATCCACTAATTTATATTTATCAATCCAATACGATTCTGAACGAACTTGTTTTGCATTACCACCATCACTAAAAACAACTATACGCGTAACATTTTTAATGCCTGCAGCTTTGACTTTTGCAATAGAAGGTGCGTAATGGGAACTAAAATAATCATGATCAATAACAAATGTATTGATTCCTGTTTCTTTCGCATTTCGAATAAAATAATCTAACTTTGCCGGGTTTTCCAACATATACTGTGTCAAATAAATTCCTTTATCCCACGCCTCTACTGTAGATGAAATTAAACTAGAAAAAATAAAGGTAAGAAAGACAAAACTGAGATGTGAACTTCTCATACAGACTCCTTTTTATTATCATTTTATAATTTTATATTACCATAAAATATTTAATTGAAATTTGACGGTATTTAATATTGTAGAAGGAACTATATGAAATATATTACTATTTTTTATCAAATAAAAAATTACTCTTCCAGAGCGACATGACGAGAACGCAGATTTTTAGCTTTACCACGCCGTATTTTTGTATCAATACGTTTTTTCTTACTAGCCAATGTGGGTTTTGTTTTTTTACGTTTGACTGGGACAATGCTAGCCTGTTGTATTAATGCCATTAATCGCTGATACGCATCTTGTTTATTACGCTCTTGTGAGCGATAACGGGTTGCTTTAATAATCAAATCGCCTGTTCGTGTCATTTTTTTTCCAACCAGCAACTTTAACCGTATACGAACAGCTTCTGGCAAAAATGCATGTAATATATTAAAACGAAGTTGAACAGCCGTCTCAACTTTATTAACATTTTGGCCACCAGGACCAGGTGATCGAATGAATTGATAGTGAATATCTGCATCGTTTATTTTAACAGACACGGCAAATCGCCAACATAAAAATGATATTTATTACTTTATCATAAATAAACGTTATATTATTTATCTTATATTTTTATGTTATAGCAATGAACAGGAATGATCATGACAGATTTATCTGAAAAAACATTATTACTCAGCCGATTTAATGAAGTAAAAAATCAAATTGAAAAAACATGCCTAACATCTCAGCGCAACGATCATACCGTTAAACTGATTGTTGTTACAAAAGGTCAGCCCATAACAAAAATTCGCTGGTTAATAGAAGCAGGACATCATGAATTTGCCGAGAACCGATTAGAAGAACTGGAACATAAATGGAGTATTTTACTAAAAGAATACCCTGATACAAAATTACATTTCATTGGTCACATTCAATCCAGAAAAATAAAAAAGATTGTTCAGTACTGCCACGTGATACATTCACTGGATAGAATAGAAATCGCTAAAAAAATAGCAATGGAATGTCATAAACAACATAAAAATATCCCTTGTTTAATTCAAATTAATACAGGTCATGAACCACAAAAAGATGGCATTGACCCTAATTTATTCTCCGATTTTCTTCAACAATGCAACCAAATCCCTACGCTAAATATAAATGGAATCATGTGCATACCACCAGCTAATCAGGATGCAAGCCCTCATTTTCATCTCATGCAACAGTTAAAAAATGATTATCATCTCAATGAATTAAGCATGGGTATGAGTAATGATTACACTGAAGCCATTCTGCTTGGCTCTACTATGTTACGTATTGGAACAAAAATAATGGGCGAGCGTCACTAAACTGTATCACCAATAAAATGCTTGTCTATACGATGTAAAAATACTATCTTAATCGATAAATTATAGCTTATGTTTCATAAATCACATGACCCTATTATCGCTAACTAATCATCTGCACACTGTATCAATAGAAACACCGTTAGGCAGCATGATAGCCATTGCACGTACTGATGCTTTACTTATGTTACAGTTTACAGATAAAGTTCGTTTACAAAACGAAATAAAGCAGATAGAAAATAGCACGCAGCTTTCCATCTTACCCATAAAAAATGCCATTCTTGATTCCATAGAAAATGAATTAACATTTTATTTTCGTGGTGAATTAAAGGTATTTAATACGCCACTACAGCTAATAGGCACGCCATTTCAACATCGTGTCTGGCATGCATTATCTAATATCCCTTATGGTAAAACAAAAAGTTATACTGAAGAAGCACATGACATCCATCATCCATCTGCTTATCGCGCTGTCGCAAATGCAAATGGTGCTAATCATCTTTCCATTGTAATTCCTTGCCACCGGGTTATATCACATTCTGGTGAACTAGGAGGATATAGTAGTGGCATATACCGAAAAAAATGGTTGCTTGATCATGAACAACGACACAATAATCAACAAAGGATTTAAATCATACTCTATTTTTTTTCATTTCTATCCAAAAATTTTCCATCTCATCAGCATCTTTAAACACAAATCGTTTCAAACATTCCGGCCCATTAAAATGGTCTAACTGACCATCATACAATTTTCCATCCAGGTGATCCGTTTCATGTTGGAATACCCTCGCCTCCCAACCATGCATTACACGTTCTATTTTTTTTCCTTGTGGTGAGTAATACATCGCAACAATTGACTCATAACGATTAATAAGGCCTGTCGTCAAAGGAATAGAGAAACAACCCTCAAATGCTGCTACCATTTTAGGTAAACTTTCACCTTCGTTTAAGTAGGGAATGTATGAAGGATTCAACATTACTTCCAAAGAATTTAATTTATCTGATCCATGAGGAGTAAAAATAAATATCCTTTTTTTGATTCCCCATTGATTTGCAGCCATGCCTGCTGCACTGTCATAAGCAGCATTTGTTTTTTTGAGCTGCGCCGGTGCAATGGAATAACACATATTTTCTATCGTTTGATGAAGTTTTTTATCATTAAAATCCTGCACCATAGGCATGATTTCACGTAAAATAAGGTGATTCTTTTTTACAAAAAACAATAATGTTGGCATTATCTTATCTCAATCATTTATTATTATTCTATCGTAAATAATATAATATTTTCGTTATATATTTTTTTATTGTAATAAAATCATTGTGTTATTACTACATGGAGAATTTCATGGTCATAGAAACCATCAATCCTGCGACTGGCAAAATCATCCATTCTTATCAGGAAATGTCTGATCTTGAAGTATCAAACGTTATCGATAAGTGCCATGCGGTTTATTTAAAATGGCGTTTATTGGACTTAAGCGAACGCTGTATTTTAATGAATAAAATAGCTAGTATTCTCAGAAAACGTAAAAAAGAATATTCTATTTTAATGGCCACTGAAATGGGTAAACCCATTTTGCAAGGTGAGGCTGAAATTGAAAAATGCGCCATTGTTTGTGAACATTATGCTAAACATTCAACTCATTACTTACAATCAAAGATAATTGAAACGGAAATGAAAAAAAGCTACGTCACTTATCAACCTTTAGGTGTAGTATTCGCTATAATGCCGTGGAATTTTCCTTTCTGGCAAGTTTTTCGTTTTGCCGTTCCTAATATCGTGGCTGGAAATGCTGTCTTGTTAAAACATGCGCCTATTTCTACTGGAACTGCTTTAGCGATTGAATCTTTATTTACTGATGCTGGATTTCCAGAACAGCTCTTTCGCAGTCTCATTATTTCTGATAATCATGCAAGTAAGGTAATCGCAAATAATCATGTTGTCGCAGTAACACTTACAGGAAGTCCTCATGCGGGAAAAATGGTAGGTATTGAAGCAGCCAATGTATTAAAAAAATCCGTTCTCGAATTAGGTGGTAACGACGCTTATATTATTTTTGAAGATGCTGATCTTGAGTTAGCAGCAGATGCATGTGTCACATCACGCATGAATAATTCAGGTCAAGTATGTATAGCAGCAAAAAGAATTATTGTCATGGATTCTATTAAAAATACTTTATTATCTTTAATACAAAAGAAATTAAAAAAATATAAAATGGGTGACCCATTAAACAAGGATACTTTATTAGGTCCACTTGCTAGAAAAGATATACGTGATCACGTTCATAAACAAGTAACAGAAAGCATAGCAAAAGGAGCTAAATTAATCATGGGAGGAACCATTCCATCTCAAAATGGATTTTATTACCCCCCTACTCTTTTAAACAATGTTAAACGTGATATGCCTGCTTATCATGAGGAAATATTTGGTCCTGTTATCTCTATCATCCATGCATCAAATGAAGAAGAATCTATTTCCATTGCTAATGATAGTGCATATGGATTATCAGCAGCAATATTTTCTAATAATATACAACGAGCTGAAGAAATAGCCGTTAAACATATTCAAGCGGGTACTTGCGCAATTAACACGTTTGTTGCCTCTGATCCACGCCTTCCATTTGGTGGTATTAAATGTTCTGGTTATGGAAGAGAATTATCTTCGGAAGGTATACATTCATTTATGAATATAAAAACAATTAACATCAAATAAAATACGTATAAATATATTAAAATTAATATTGAATATTACAATGATAATTAAAAGAGAATTTAACTTTTCAATATATTTTTTTCTTCTTCTCTCAAAGTTAAAATTTCAAAGCCAGTCTCAGTTACTAATATTGTATGTTCCCACTGCGCAGACAATCTTCTATCTGCAGTATAAACAATAGTCCAATTATTTTTTTTAACACTTTTAATAGCTGCCTTACCCTGATTAATCATAGGTTCTATAGTAAATGTCATACCAGCTTGAAGTATCATTCCTTTACCTTTTAATCCATAATGCATTACATGTGGTTCTTCATGCATTTGTTTACCTATACCATGACCACAATATTCACGAACGACAGAATAACCATGCTTTTCTGCATGAGTTTGTATAGCATGACCAATATCACCTAAAGTTGCGCCTGGTTTTACTTGATAAATACCTTGATATAAACATTCTTGAGTTACATCAACTAATCTTTTTGCATGAGCAGCAACTGGCTCTACACAAAATGTTTTACTACTATCGCCATAATAACCATCTTTAATCACAGTTACATCAACATTAACAATGTCACCTTTTTCTAAAATCTGTGTCGTTGAAGGAACACCATGACAAACCACTTTATTAACAGAAGTATTCACTGTATATGGATAGCCATATTGCCCCTTACTACCTGGTATTGCCTTTAACGTATCGATAATATATCGCTCACAAAATGCATCTATTTCAGCTGTTGTAACACCTGGTTTAATAATATCAGAAACCGCTTCAAGAACTTTTGCTGTTAAACGTCCTGCTATTCGCATTTTTTCAATCTCATCAGGTGATTTGATGAGATTTGTAGTTGGTTTCTCAGTCTCTGAAATAAAAGGAATCATATAAACCCGTCAATATTTTATAAATCATTCATTTGAAAGTTTCACATCATACTATCCAAAAATTAATTATCCAACTTAAATCGTAATGAGATAATTTTTTCAATAAAATGTGTTCGTAATGCCGATTGTGTTGCCGCAGAAACATTCATTTTTAAGATATTGGCCGGAACAATTTGTTTAATTTCGTCATCCGTTAATTTTTTTCGCCATGCAGGATATTCAAGATCAACCAACTCTTTTATCATTGCATCATATTGCTCTTTTTGTTTACGTTTATCTTCTAATACTTGACGCAAAGCTAATTCTTGAGGAGAAATATAATTTGGTTCATTCCATCGTTGTCCTTTGCGTAATACACCCATCAATACATTTAATGGCTCATTGTATGCTTTTACTTTATCGCTATGTTCAAGACTGAATGAAAATCGATTAATAGAATCCTGAATAATTTCAGGATTTGTTGCATGACTGTCATGTAGTTGATGAAGTTGTGTTTCAGAAAACCCAATAGCCTGTAAACATTCATAATTAATTTTTTTCCAATTTTCAGGTAATGCAGTAGTAGTAGTAATATATTTATTACTACTACTATAGGAACTCGTGTTACCTAATTCGTTACCTAATTCGTTACCTAATTGTTGTATTTTTAAAGGATTAAACAAAGCTCGTTGTGCTTGAATAGCAGCCGCTTGAATTTCCTTTGTAATACCAAGAACCATATACCCTCCTCTGCTTGGTTTACCTTCTAATCTAAGGATAAGTTGTTTTTCAATTAAGCGAATTAATGAGGTTTTAGCGCTTCCAGTCGAACAATTTGCAGCATTGGCAAGATCAGATGACAGTAAGTTTCCGGTATCTAATACACCCCTCGCAGAACAAAGATTAATGATATATAGAAATATAATTTTCTGAATACCGGCAATTTTTTTAATGGAATTAATCAGATAAGCAAGCGAATCCGTGTTACCTAATTCGTTACCTAATTCGTTACCTGTTTGTTGTCTATTTGTTACCTGTTTGTTACCTGTTTGTTGTCTGTTTGTTACCCGTTTGTTACCTAATTCGTTACCTGTTTGTTGTCTATTTGTTACCTGTTTGTTACCTAATTCGTCATTAAATTTAATAGAATTAAATTTATCATCATTCTGATTTTGTTCAATTATTGCCAATGCTTCAGTTGGAAGGGTATCAGTATTTGTTTTGATTATTGTTTTTTCACTGTCAACAGTACCTATGCCAGAAAGGTCCCATGGGCGATATTCTTTTTTAATAAACTTTCGTTTTTCAATAAGATCAGATAACTGCGGCATCGCTAGATTTCTCCTGATCAATGACTAGATGAGTATTTCTTCCGATTCTGCAGTTCGGGTTTCATCTGGTATTTTCTTAGCTTGTGCTGGTGTAATTTCAAGTAATTCGCGCGTTAATCGGTCAAAATCATCGCGTGTTGGGTTACTTTTTAATAAGCTGAAAATATTTTTATTACCATCTGTAATATTGGGTATTTCTTGCGAGAATTGGACGGTTGTTTGTAATATTCGACCTTCTAAATCCGGGTCATTAATTAACGATACAATGGCTTTCTCAGACAAGATGGTTTTACCACTAAATTTATTTAAAAAGACTTTGTAAGCAATATTCGCTTTAAAGCGTTTATTTAGCGTATCAATTTCCTGTTTTAGGATTTTTAACCCTTTTGCACTGAATTTATCTGGATTAAGTGGTGCGAGTATAATGTTGGCATATAAGCTTGCAGCAGTAACGGCTTGCCCCATGGTTGGAGGACAATCAATAAAGATGAAATCATAATTGTTTACTACGGGTGATAGCATATCTCTATAGAAGTGATCGAGAGGCATGCGTTCATTTACCAAGACATTATCAAGAACAACGTTTTCAATACGGCTAGGAATTAAGTCTACCCCATTGGAAACATTAACGATGGCGTCTTTTATATTAATCTTGTCTGTTATGACATCAATTAATACGGGTTTATCTTCCGCATCGATTCCACATGCATCGGTAAGGTTACCTTGAGGATCAGCATCAATTTTTAATATTCGCGCACCGTAGGTGTTTGCGCAGCTTGATACGCTGTCAATAGTCGTTGTTTTGCCAGTCCCACCTTTTACTATCTGACCAACGATAACTTTGCGAGTAAATTGAATATTGAAAAGTTGTTTTGCTTCTTCATAGGTTAAATAAAGTTTATTGCCCATCTTAGGACAAGTAATGCCTTTTAATTTTAATTGCTTATGTACCGCTTGGCCGGATACGTCTAGAAAATTTGCAGCATGAGCAATCGACATTTTTGGCTGTATCGATAAAATGTCCTTTTGTGTAAGAGTCATATGATTTCCTTTTTATATATGGTTTATGATTTTATATCAAATAGTGAAAAATCGTCAACCACCATAATCATTATTTTATAAATAAATACACTATTTTTTCTTTAAATGCATATCTGATTATTTTAGATAATCAATATTATATTTAAAAATTTAAAAAATGAGTGCGCTTGATGACATGGTTTACAGTTTTATTATGTGTAAATAATTTAATGTTTGTTACCTAATTCGTTACCTAATTCGTTATCTATATGTTATCTATATGTTACCTATATGTTATCTGTATGTTACCTGTTAAAAGCCATTTAAAAGTATATATATAAATAATAATAACTATTTTTTATCAATTATTTTAAATAGGTTGTTACCTAATTTGTTACCTATATCGTTACCTAATTCGTTATCTATTTGTTACCTTTATGTTACCTGTTTGTTACCTATTGATTCATTTCTCATAAAAAATAATTAGTTTTTTAACAAGTTTAAAAATGATGAGATTAAAGGTGGTGAACATGGATCCGTATCAGAGTAGGGATGCGCGGTATGAAGTAGAGCGAAAGATGTATTTATTGCCAATCTAAAACATATTGAATGATGAATCTTAACATTAACGACGTTCTATGTGGAACATTATTCTAACTGAAATTTAGTCATTTTATATATAAAGTAGTGGATATATTTTGCGCATGACTATAGAATGTGTTTCTTTCGATTATTGATGGATAAATATAAGATCGTTTTCACAAAACAAGGTGCTAACTATGCTGGATATTCGTTCTATTTCTATGGAATATGGGCCAAAAGCCTTATTTCAAAATGTTAATCTCGTATTATTACCAACGCAACGATATGGTGTTGTTGGCGCAAATGGTACTGGCAAATCAACATTTTTAAAAATATTAGCCGGGGAAGAAGCCGCCAGTAATGGCTCAGTGGAAAAAGCAAAAAGTGTTAGCGTAGGCATATTAAAGCAAGATCATTTCCAATATGAAGAAGATCGTATAGTCGATGTTGTCATTCGTGGAAATGTATTGCTATGGAATGCATTAACTGAAAAAGAAACATTATTTCAGAAAGAACATTTTACTGAACAAGATGGCTATCGTTTAAGTGAACTAGAAGAGATCATCATGCATCAAGGTGGTTATGAAGCAGAAGTGATAGCTAAGAATGTCTTGATTGGGTTAGGCATACCGGAAAAATTCCATAACGGCCCACTGAGTGCATTATCCGGTGGGTATAAATTACGCGTGTTATTGGCTCAGGTATTGTTTAAAAAGCCAGACATTATGTTATTAGATGAACCAACCAATCATCTGGATATATTGTCTATTGCCTGGTTAGAGGAATTTTTAAAAACTAGCTTTAAAGGATTATTGATTTTTATTTCACATGATAGAGAGTTTTTGAATAATGTATCAACAAATATTTTGGATATTGATTATAATACAGTGCTGAATTATGTCGGAAACTATGAAAAATTTGTAACCGCTAAAGAAGAGACGCTGATTCAGAAGCAAAACGAATTAAAAAACCAGGAAAAACGAATAGAACAATTACAATCGTTTGTTGATCGTTTTGGGGCTAAGGCAAGTAAGGCTACCCAGGCAGCATCACGTCAAAAAATGATTGATAAAATTGAGCTGGTTGAAATTAAAGATTCCAATATCATGAAGCCTTATTTTAGTTTTACACAGGGAAGATCTACTGGAAAATCCGTTTTGAAAGTAGAGCATTTTAGTAAGCAATTTGATGAACGTATATTGCTTAAGAATGTAACATTTGATATTCAACGTGGAAATAAATGTGCCATTATTGGCCCTAATGGAATTGGTAAGTCAACTTTATTGAAAATATTATTAAATCAAATTCCCGTTGATAAGGGTGAATATGAATGGAGTGATACTGTGCAAATTGGTTATTTTGCTCAGGATTATCGTACAGAGTTACCGCCTAAACAAACCATATGGCAATGGTTGCACGATCAAGTGGCAGTACCAGAACAAGATATGAGACGGGTATTAGGTCAGGTATTATTTCGTGGTGATGATGTTAATAAGAGAATTTCTATGTTGAGCGGTGGTGAATCGGCTCGTTTGATATTGGCCAAATTAATTTTACAAAAGAATAATGTATTAATCCTGGATGAGCCAACTAATCACCTTGATATGGAATCAATAGATGCATTAATAGAAGCATTACAAAAATTTGTAGGCACAGTATTATTTGTTAGCCATAATCGCTATTTTATCGACCATATTGCAACTAGAATTTTGGCGTTATCTGAACATCAAGGCGTAAGAAATTATTTAGGTAATTATCATGATTATCTTGCTCAATTTGGCCAGGATTATCTAGCTAGAAGTTAACTTTTTGAAGAATAAAGGAATTTATGGCATTGGAGCGAAAATTGTTAGAAACCGAAGGAAGGTGTTTCCGATTTAAAGCAAGCTTTTCACCTTGTCTAGTCATTGAAATTTTGCGTTATGATTTAGAAGCCATTCAAGCTGAGCTAGCTGAAATGGTTGTGCGCACTCCCAAATTTTTTACCGGTTCAGCTGTAGTGATTGATCTAGTAAAAGCCATGGTTTTGAAAAAGCAGGACTTTGATGATTTGAAGTTATTATTGCAATCACAGGGTTTGATTCCGGTTGGTATTAGAAGTACTCACCAAATAGAACAAGATAGTGTGGCACTTTCCGGATTGCCATTAATGAATCCAGCTTCAACGGCCAAATTATCTTCTATCGAAGTCAATAGTCAACCTACGACTATTGCACCTAAGGACACTACAAAATGTGTGACGACACCGATTCGATCTGGCATGCAATTATATGCTCGTGAAGGCGATTTAATTGTAACGACAAAAGTGAGTCCAGGAGCGGAATTGGTAGCAGCGGGACATATACATGTTTATGGTGCGTTGCAAGGTCGGGCACTAGCCGGTGCGTATGGAAACAAGGCTGCCAGAATTTTTTGCAAGACATTGGAAGCAGAGCTGGTTTCGATAGCAGGTTATTACTTGACGAAAGAAGAAATGTCACTTATACCAGCGTCTGCTAACATGATTCAGATTTATCTGGAGAATGACACGTTACAGATTAAGGCATTATAACAGGAGTCATCGTGGCTAAAATTATTGTAATCACATCTGGGAAAGGCGGGGTAGGTAAGACAACTACCAGTGCATCTTTTGCGGTAGGCATAGCAAAGCGCGGATATAAAACGGTCGTTATTGATTTTGATATAGGGTTACGCAATCTTGATTTGATTATGGGATGTGAACGCCGTGTTGTTTATGATTTTGTGAATGTGATTAGAGGTGAAGCAAATCTTAAACAAGCATTAATTCGCGACAAACATGTGAAGGATCTTTATATTCTTGCAGCATCACAAACCAAGGATAAAGATGCATTAACCCTAGAAGGTGTTGGCAATATATTGAATGAATTAAGTGAATCATTTGATTACATTATCTGCGATTCGCCGGCTGGCATTGAACGTGGTGCACAATTGGCCATGTATTTTGCAGATACGGCTATTGTTGTGACCAATCCTGAAGTGTCATCGGTGCGTGATTCCGATCGTATTTTAGGATTATTAGCGAGTAAAACAAAGCGTGCGGAAGAGGGTAGAGAACCGGTTTCTGAACATTTATTGTTAACCCGATATTCACCAGAACGTGTTGTAAAAGGAGACATGCTAAGTTTATCGGATGTAAATGATATTCTGGCCATTCCAGTCTTGGGTGTTATTCCTGAATCTCAAGCTGTTCTCAGAGGATCAAATGGCGGTATTCCGGTTATCTTGGATATAGATAGTGATGCCGGCCAGGCCTATGCGGATTCGGTTGCGCGTTTGCTGGGAGATGAGGTGCCACATCGTTTTATTGATGGGAAAGTGCATTGGATAAAACGTATATTTCGTTCTAAGGAGAAAATGCGGTATGACAATACAAAATCCGCTTAGCCGTATTCTTGCTTACTTTCGTCGTCCAGAAGAAGAGACAGCGAAATGTGCGAAAGAGCGTTTGCAAATTATTATCGCGCACGAGCGTGGACAAAGAAATAAACCCGATTATTTACCTGAACTGCAAAAAGAGCTATTGGCTGTCATTGCAAAATATGTCGATATTAAAAATGATGACGTCAAAATTGAATTAGAACGTCAAGAAGGATGTTCTATTTTAGAATTAAATGTGACATTGCCTACGTAAACGTTTAAGACCTGTTAGCACTGATTATCAGGCCAGGAATCCGTATGAAAACTTTATCATTTTATATCCCAGGTATAATGTGTGAGCAATCATGCGGTAGTATAATTAAAAATAGAATAAATTTACTGCAAGAAGATCCGAACAATGGCATTAAAGATTTTTTACTAGATGCAAATGAGAAAAAACTAACTGTTTATATTGATGATGAATGCGATACTGGGGCGATCAGTAAATGTATTATTGATGACCTTGCTATATTTGATTTTGTTGCTCTACCCATTATTGAACCCGTTAAGCAATTTGACTGGTTATCACTTATTAAAGGTGTGATTGGAATCGTTTGCGGTATTGTTATATTAACATTGATGCTGGTATTTCCTCATTTGGCAGGTGTTGCGCTTTTTGTCATGGCGGGTTGTAGTGCGTTAGTGACGTTGTGGATAGGATTTGAAACATACGTAGATGCTTTTAATCGATTTTTAAGCTGGGAAGCATCTAATCGAAATACGCTTTTTGCCATTAGTACATTAACCGTCATGGTTTGCTCATTTATTCCTGGATTTCATTTAATGATGGAAGTTGCATTATTTACATTTGGATTAATGCATATTGGAAAGTTATTGGAAGATTCCATACGAAATGAAATCAGTGTAGCAACTTCTCTTGAAAATCGTGCTGTAAAAACAGTAACAAAATTAGACGACAATCAGGAGATTAAAAATTATCCTGCTAATGTATTAATACCAGGCGATAAGATTCGTATATTGGGTGGCGAGACAATCCCAGTTGATGGAAGATGTATGACGGATAATGCTGCGATTAATAATGCAATTGTTAGTGGAGATCATTCTAAAGATGTTAATGTAGAATTGCATGGTGATATTCATGCTGGAATGGTTGTGCCAAAGTATATGTCATACGTTGATATAGAAGTCACGAAACCAGTTTCAGAGTCGTATCTTGTTTTGCAACAGAAAAAAAATGATTTAGCGAGATCGGACAAAGCAGCTAAAGCAGAAATAGAAAAAACCATTGATAAAATGCTTCATTATTTTGTACCAGCAGTACTTGCATTTGCATTTGTCACAGGGCTCGCAGTGTTACTGTTTAGTGGTGCAGCACTCGCTCTTTCTTGTGTTGCATTCATTTTAGTATCAGCTTGCCCTTGTACATTAGCAGTTGCTCCATCTCTTGCTACGAAAATTGGCATATCAAAAGCATCTCAAAAAGGCGTTCATTTTAAGTCTAGTCAGGAATTAGAAAAACTAAATGATGTTAAAGCGGTTGTATTTGATTTGAATGGTACCATGACGAATGGCGAGCCCAAGGTTATTAATCATTATGTTGATAATGAGGTAATGAGTGATAATGATTTTTTTTCTGCACTGATGTTAATTGAAAATAAAGATAAGCATGTTATTGCTAAGGCCATTCGTGATTATGTAAAGACTCATATTTCTGATGAAATAAATACGAACATAGAAATACCAATTAATCGTATTCATTGTGGTATTGAGGCAACAATTGGTATTGATACATATCTTGTTGGAAATGAAGAATTTTTAATTAAGAAGGATGTTGAAATACCTCTTGATATTGATTTAGATGCACAGCAAATTATTTTTCTAGTTAAGAATAAAAAAATTGCCGGTTATTTGAAAGTTGAAGATCAACTGAGAGAACATGCAGTATTTGTGATGGCTGAGTTGAAAAAAAGAAATATAGCAGTATATCAATGTACAGGTGCAGATAAAAAAACAGCGGAACGTTATGCTAGTCAGTTGGGAATTCTTCCTAGTAATGTGCGCGCGAATGTTGAACCAAATTCCAAGGCTGCTTTTATTAAACAGTTGCAAGAGGAAAAAGGCCTATCAGTCCTTGGTGTGGTAGATGGGGTTAATGATACAGGGATGGCGATAGCATGTGATTGTAGTATTGCAGTTTTGTCGAAATCCGGTGCTGTTGAAACTCAGGATTTAGCCGGTGCTGTGGTTGAAGAAGGGCATTTATTGCCAATACTCGCTGCTTTTGATGTGGCTAATGAAACAGTTACTAATATTAAACGCAGTGTTGGGTTTAGTCTTGGTTATAACATGGTGTCTGCATTACTTTTTCTTGGATTGTTAATCGGTTGTGGTTTTGCATTGAATGCTGCCTTTGGTGTTGCACTCATGTTTTTCTCCATGATGTGTGTGTTGGCTTATCAATACACTGTTTCACAACAGGAATTACCGTATGTAGAATCACTTCGTCAAGCGCAATCTGTTCAAGATGAAAATGATTCTACGATGGGGTATTTGTTGAGTTGTTTTAAATGTATTTGTAATCCGTCATCTGGGCGAAATATAGAAGTGAGTCAGAATAATAATAAATTAATTGCTTCACCAATGAATGGTGAAGCAAAATATCCTGAATATGATTCTAATGATAATCCAACGCTTTCACCGAATGTTAAATTTATTTAGTTTTCATTACCCAATCTGCATAGGCATTCATAAACGTTATTAAATATTTTTTAGTATCTTCTTTTGTCATATCACCATTTGCATTGAATAAATCACCAGCTTGGCCAATATAAGCTTCAGGTTGTTGAAGAATGGGAATATCTAAAAATACAAATGTCTGGCGTAAATGATGATTTGCACCAAATCCGCCCGTTGCCCCCGGTGAAACGCTGATAACGGCGCCCGGTTTTTTTGTCCATACACTTTTTCCATAAGGACGTGAACCAACGTCAATGGCATTTTTGAGTACGCCAGGGATAGAGCGGTTGTATTCAGGCGTAACAAATAATACGCCATCACATGCTTTTATAGCTTCTCTAAATGTAGTCCATTCAAGAGGAACGTTATTATCTAAATCCTGGTTATATAGTGAAAGATCACCAATTTCTACGATGTGTAATGAGAGTGAAGAGGGAGCAAGTCTGATTAATGCATTTGCCATTTTGCGATTCAATGATTCTTTACGTAGACTGCCGACTATAACCGCAATTTTCATGCTCATGATTAGAATCCTTATAAATTATCCAATGGATAAAAACGTTATGTTAATCCTAAAAATTTCATAATACACGGGTTTACTATTTCTGGTTTTTCCAATAATGCCATATGAGATGCATTTGAAATAATATTGAATTCATGATTGGGTAATGTTTTATAAAATTGTTGTTGGGCATTAGGGGAAATAATATTATCTGGTTCTGCAATCATGATTAATGCAGGCGTATTTAACATAGTAAGATCTATATTTCGCATGGTTTTCATGCCATTTACCAGTTGTTTGATAACGTACATAGGATTACTTTGACTAGCTTTTTCTTCAACAGCAGTAATATTAGGATTTGCATTTTTTGTAAATGCAAGACGTAGAAATTGACGATTGAGCAATGGTCGTAAACATCCCATGATAAAAATAGGTAGATGATAAAAAAACGATATAGAAATATTTGATATACAAGGAGTTGGAGAAAGTAAAATGAATTTACTAATGCTGTCCTGGTGATCTAATGTAAGTGATGTTGCAAGTGCTCCCCCATAAGAATGACCGAGAATAATATTATTCTCGCTGGAGTAGTGATTAAAAATGGCGTGTATATCTTGATCAAGTTCGAGAAAACTGTAAGGATTGATTGTATTAGTATGAGGTTTTTCACTTTTTCCATGACCTAATAAGTCAGGGATGATCAGCGTATAATGCGGTTTAAGGATATTAACTTGTTCTCGCCATTGGTCTCCGCGTCCACCTAATCCGTGAATAAGAAATGCTGTACTACGGCTATTTGGATTTTCATGGATAGTAAGATGAATTATACGACCTGGACGTATTTGTAGTTTACTATCCATTAAGCTCATTTATCCATGCAAGGTTATTGTCTAATGATAATAATATATTTAGTATGGATATCCAAGGTATAAAAATAGTCTAAAGGAATAGATTACATATGTCATTTTTATTTTTAGGGTTAGCATGCTTTGTTGTATCTATGTATTTACTTCGTTTGAAGAATACATCAGTAAATGAAAAACCATTGGAAGAATGGCTGTATCAGAAACAGTTAGATCGTATTCATGATCATTCATCAAATAAGGAATATTTAACGGATGCTATTAAGGAAATGCAGCGGGATAGAAAAACATTTATTGCTGAGTTAGAACATGGCCTGAAAAATAATCAATTCATTCTGCATTATCAACCGATTGTGAATGCTTTGCACGGTAAAATGATGATGGTAGAAGCACTTATTCGTTGGCAACATCCTATTCATGGATTATTGCAACCCACTATATTTCTTCCATTATGTGAAAATACCGGTTTTATTATTCCATTGGGCGAATGGGTGTTAAAAACGGCTTGTCAGCAAATAAAGCAATGGAAAGAAATGGGATTGAATCAGCTTGGCATTTCAATTAATTTTTCTATTGAGCAACTTATAAATCCAACATTACTATCGTTTATTAGTGATAGATTGTCGGAAAATGATTTATCATCTGATTCATTACATTTAGAAATTAGTGAAAATTTTTTAATGAAAGGTGTGAGAGATAATGTAAGCATTTTACAAGACATGAGTAAGATGGGTTTGAAAATATCATTAGGCGATTTCGGTACAGGTAATTTTTCACTCCAATATATCAAGCAATTTCCTGTTAATAATTTAAAGATAGATAAAATGTTTATAAATGATATGTTAACGAATATTACTAGTTTTGGTATTGTTAAATCCATTGTATCGTTAGCTAAAAGTTTAGGGATTACTGTTACTGCTCAAGGAGTTGAAAACGAACATCAATGCCAAGTATTAAAAAAAATGGGATGTGATTACCTACAAGGCTATTTGTTTGGTAAACCTGCTCCATCAGATGAATTTACGCAATTATTCTACGCAGATAAAAATAGCTATTTAAAAAATACGCGTCGTTTTATAGAGAGTGATAATCATTATTTATACGATGTTTTAAAAAAAGATCATTATCATCAGGTGGTCGAATTAATTTCTCATTTTTTTTGCGAGGAGAATCCCATGGCAAAATATTTGGGTATAACCACAGAAGAATTTTTTCCATTTGCAAAAAAAATAACATCTAAAGCTATTAAAGATGGTTTAAGTATGGTTGCATTAAATCATGATAAGGTTTGTGCATGTACTATTGTTGAAGATATTGCTCATCCATTTTTTATTAGGAATGATATTGATAGTAAGTTTAAGTTTGTTTTGTTACTTCTTGAAAATTTGGGCAATGAATTTTTTAATGAAAGAGCCATGTATAAAGGTCACATCGCACGTTTATTGATGACAGCAGTTGATAAGGATCATGATAATCAAAATGTGTTTAAGAAAATACAATTTGAATCTATGCGCTTAGCTAAAGAAAATTATTTTGATTTTATGTGTTGTGAAGTCATTGAGAATTCTCATGAGAAAAATACGGTTAATCAATTAACAAATAACCGATTATTAATTCATTCACAAAAATATAAAGATTTTGTGGTTAATGGTATTAAACCTTTTGAACAGTTAGAAGGTTTTGCAAGTGCTTATATTTGGGAGTTGCGAGATAATGCAAAGTTAAGATATAAGATTAACACTTAGTATTATTCGGGTATTATAATAACAAGTTATTCTAAAAGGAATTGATACATGAAAATTGAAACCAGTAAATGGTTGCTCTCGATAATTTGTTTGACTGTAACAGTATCTTCTTTTTCTGCATCATCTCATCAACAGACTTCTATTGCTAAGGATAACGGTAGCCATATTGAATGGATTCTTGCGGGTGGTGTTGCGGGCGTTCACACCCGTGATAGTCAAATGCAAGTGACCAGTACTGAAATTGATACATTAGACCAAACGAATTCCTATCGATGGGATAATGCAACGGGACAATTAGGATTGGGTTATGTTTATTACATGGTAGATGGTCCGCGTATTTCAGAAGATTTACGCTGGTTTCCAACGGTAGAACCTATGTTAAATCTTTATTATTCTAACCTGGATGTTAAAGGGGATGTTTATCGTTTTAAAAGTGTTTTTTTAAATGATTTAGATTACAAAACAACTATTAGAAATACACGATTAATGCTAGATGTCGCACTGACTATTGTCTCGAAATGTAAGTATTCTTTATATGGGGTACTCGGGATCGGTGAAGGATGGAGCCGCCTTAGTTATCGGGATTATGCGGGTAGCACAACACGGCTTAATTTGAATACAGAAAATGAGAATAATGTTGTCTGGAATATAGGTGCAGGTGCGGCTTATGCATTTAATCAATCCGTTAATGTTTCTTTGGAATATGTCTGGACTGATTTAGGGCGTATGCAAACATCGAGCAGAGGTGCAACAGGCAATATTGTCAATCCTCAATTGGTTGGGGCTAATTTTCAGGTTACGACTCAGGCGATTATGTTAGGATTCCATATTGCGTTATAGTGGTTTAATCTTGCAATACCTAATATAGGTTGAGAATAATGATTAATGAAAGACCATAGTAGTTATGTTCCACCGGATGTTTATTTGCCCGAAATCACGTTTCGCGTCATTGTTCTCGCTATTTTATTAAGTTTTGTGCTTGCGGTATCAAATGCTTATCTTGCGTTAAAAATTGGTATGTTGACATCAGCTTCTATTCCGGCTGCCATTATTTCTATGGGTATTTTGCGGTTTTTTAAACATTCCAATATCTTGGAAAATAATCTGGTTCAAACAGCTGCTTCTGCAGGTGAAGCAGTAGCCGGTGGGATTGTTTATACCATTCCAGCATTAATCATTATTCATTATTGGACGTCATTTGGTTATTGGGAAAATTTTTTTATTGCACTGATTGGCGGTGTTTTAGGTGTGATGTTTTCTATTCCATTGCGTCGTGTGTTGATGCGTAATCAATCCTTACCTTTTCCTGAAGGGCGAGCGATTGCAGAATTATTAAAAATGTCTGATTACCAAAAATTAGGCATTAAAGATATTTTTATAGGTGGTTTATTGGGAGCGGCACTTGAGTTTTTACAAACGGGAGTGAAGTTATTTGCAAGCATGGGAGAGTTTTGGTTTAAATCCAAATCCATGGTGATAGGTTTTGGTATGGGATTTTCGCCCGCACTTTTAGGAGCGGGTTATTTGATAGGTGCTTCGTTATCCATGAGTATTTTTTTAGGGGCGATACTCAGCTGGTTTGTTCTTATTCCCATTTTTTCCCATATGCATCCTGAATGGATGACAGCAGGTAGCAGTGCAAATACGCTTGCGCATGCTATTTGGGGAGATAATATTCGTTATGTTGGTATTGGCGCTATGTTAACGGCTGGATTATTGACCTTAACGCATTTATTTAAACCGTTAATGCAGAGTATCCAATTAACTCGTTCAACCATCATGCGTTTTGATTTGTCGAAAGAACGGTTACGTACGGAAAAAGATATTCCATTTCTATACGGTATTATGCTTACTTTGCCATTAGTAATAGGTTTATATTTTCTTTATCAGGATTTATTTCCGCTTCAGGCGTTAAATATTTCTAACGGATGGATACAACTGACATTTTCTTCTATTTTTATCTATACACTTATTGCTGGGTTTTTATTCTGTGCTATTACGGCTTATTTGTCAGGTATGGTAGGTGTTTCTGCAAGTCCAGGATCTGCCATCATTATAGCGTGTTTATTAATCGTCGCATTTATTTTGTATTCCATTTTACATTCGAGTGGTTATAGCATTTTTACTCCGGAGCAAATAAAAGCATGTGAGGCGATAGTTATTATCTGCACAGCAATCATCACGGGCATGGCTGCTATTTCTAACGATAATATGCAAGATTTAAAAGTAGGTCATTTGCTAGGATCAACACCATGGAAGCAGCAATGTATGCTTATTCTGGGTGTAGTTTGTGCGTCATTAATCGTAGGTCCAGTCATGCAATTACTTTATTCCGTCTATGGTATTGCTGGTGTGATGCCACGTGAGGGAATGGATGTCAGCTTATCGCTTCCAGCACCACCTGCTGCTGTGATGGCTACTTTAAGCGAAGCCGTTTTTCAACAGACCATACCATGGAATATGTTATTTCTGGGCGTTCTTATTTCATTGATTGCTGCCTGTATTAACTTCCTATTACAACGACGTTATCGCGTTACGCTTTCTGTTCTTGGTATCGCAATGGGTGTTTATTTACCATTATCATCTTCCATGTCTTTATTTGCAGGTGGATTGATTGCATGGTTGATTCAACGAAAAAAACGTCATTTACACCGAGACACGATTTTAGCTTGCGGTTTGATAGCAGGTTCTGCGGTGATGGATGTGTTGCTAGCGATTCCATTTTCCATGTTACAAAATCCAGATGTAATGAATCTTGCACCCGTTTTCTGGCAGCCTGTTAGTATTATGCTTAGCTTAATGACATTGCTTGGACTGTTTTTTTGGTTTAAACGGATTAGCTAGATTGAAAATATCAGAAAATAACGAATTTGTTTGTAAGCTTTTTCCTAGACTAGACTATTGTCTATTGTAGAGTTGCATTTCAGAGAGTAAAATCCGATTTGTAGTCATGGATGACTAGCGGTGAATGAAAGGATTCTGCAACCACTCCTCGTTTTGTGTTTGCATGGATGCAATATTAACAAGGAAGTATTAACGATTTATTAAGGGCAGCCCCAAAACTGCCCTTTTTTTTATGGGTTATCTAGCAGCGATTTCCTCCAAAATAAGGTCTTGATTCTTGTTTTTCTAAAGCTAATTGATTTATTAATTTTTTAGCGGCAAGTATTTCTGTCTTGTTTTCAACGGCTTCCAGTGAGTCAGGAAGTAAAGTGGGTCTTATTTCTTCGACTTCTTTTAATAGGATCGATAGTTCATCTTTGGTTAGATGAAGAATGCTATTGATTGTTATAGGCAAAAAATGGCTATCTTGCATATCTTCAATTCTTTGAAGGACTTTCCATCTAAGATCAGGTAGCTCAATGGAAAGCTTTTTAAATTCTGGATCGTTTTTACCTTTTCCATTGACTAACATGGGTTCAATATTATGTTTCTGCATGTGTAAAAGATTCTCATAAAGATATCTTAATGAAAAATAATCATGTTTAAATTCTTCAAACATTTTTTGTAATTCAGTTGCGCATGGAGGCCATTTTATATTTGAAAGTTTTTTAATTTGTGAAGCATTACAAAAAGAAACACGACTGATATTTTTTTTAGAAGGATGGAATAATCTGGTATGCATATTGAAATATCTTCCTACGATAGTAAAAAACAAGGTTTTTGCCATTTGGCAGCGTGAGGGAGTATAGGTATTTTTTTTTTAAAATCAAGGAAAGTTAGGGTGGTGTAATGGTTATACTTTGCTTTAACCTATTCTTTTATAACAAAAATAATGATCTGTAATAAATGATTCATTTTAACGATTACTGATAGATGTTTTACTAAGATGTTGATAAAATCCACGCAAATTAAAAACCATGTACCTGTTGAGGTAAGTCGTGAACACAACCACAGAATTGAATAAAGATGCATTAGGATTAGGTGAATCTGTTGTAATGGGTATCGCAGGAACAGCGCCAGCTTTTAGCGTTACTGCGACCACATCGACATTAATTGCAACGGTAGGCGTGCTTTCCGCTGCTAGTTTGCTCTATTGCGGCTTGATTATGTTTGGCATCACCATCGCTTTTATGCATTTGAATCGAGTCATCACCAATGCAGGCGCTTCTTATGCATGGGTAGGCAAGGTTTTTCATCCAGTGTTGGGATTTTTAGCGGGATGGGCATTGTTAGTTGCTTCGGTAATATTCATGGTATCGGGGACTATTCCTGCTGCTACGGCTACATTAACTTTAATTGCGCCTCAATTTGTTAATCACACAGGCACTGTTACGTTTGTGGCGGCTGGCTGGCTATTATTAGTTGGAGCAGTCATTGTTAAGGGAATTAAACCGACAAGCTATACACAGGTAGTCATGACTACCATTGAAGTGGGTGTGTTAGTCGCTGTCATATTTGCTGCACTGTTACAATATAGCCACCAACCTTTACATAATTTCTCTTGGCAATGGTTTTCGTTAGGTGAATTTACACCTACCTTATTTGCAACAGGTGCTCTTATTTCATTATTTTTCTTCTGGGGATGGGATGTTACCTTAAACCTGAATGAAGAGACCCGTAATTCAACGAGTGTGCCAGGACATGGTGCAATTGCTGCGATGATTATCGTTTTATTATTGTTTATCAGTTTTGCTGTTGCTGTATTGTTAGTGATGAGTGATGCTGAAATTCAACAAGCAGGGACAAATTTATTGTTTGCTTTATCTGAAAAACTGTTTCCCCATCCATGGAGTTATTTAGCCGTGATTGCGGTTATGGTTAGTTCAATTGGCACGCTTGAAACTTCTATTCTCCAATTTACGCGTACCATGTATGCCAAAGCGAGAGATGGTGCACTTCAACCGCATTATGCGATATTGCATAAGAGTTGGAGGACACCTTGGGTTGCGACCAGTGTTATTGTAGGAATAGGATTGGCTTTGCTTTTTCTTTCCTCTTTTTATTCCAGCATTAATCTCATTATCAAAGACTCCATTAATGCCATTGGTTTTCAGGTTGCGTTTTATTACGGACTAGCCAGTTTTGCTTGCGTCAAACATTTTTGGAAACGCGCTATACAAGGAATTATTCCTTTTCTGGGATTATTTTTATGGCCAGCTGCTAGTGCTAGTTTTTTAATATTTATCGTTTGCTACAGTATTCCTACGTTTGATTTTATTACTATCTTGATTGGTATCGGCGGTATTGTTATTGGCATTGTACCAATGACGCTTAATCAATGGCGTAAATAATGAATAATGCGTGATCCAACTCTATTTTATGTCTTATGTTCATATTTGCTGATTTCAACATTACGATGACGCAAATATTTATAAAGCGTATTCTTTGAAATATTAAGTTTCTTGGAAATCTGCATGACTGAAAGCTTACCTTCACGATATAGGGTTTCTGCAGCGCATGCTGTTGTTTCAGATGCTTTAGGAATACCTCTAGGTCTACCGCCTAATCGACCACGTGCACGAGCAGCTGATAATCCAGCGTTTGTTCTTTCTTTTATAATATCACGCTCAAATTCTGCTAATGATGCAAAAATATTAAAAATGAGTCGCCCTTGTGGAGTCGTGGTGTCAATGGGGTCATTTAAACTGCATAAACCTATATTTCTTTGCATGAGGATATGGACAAGCTCAATCAGATGTTTCAATGAACGTCCCAGACGATCAAGCTTCCACACTACAACGATGTCTCCATCACGGAGTTGCTTGATTAAATTATTTAAAACAGGTCGGTCAGCTTTAGCACCACTGACTACCTCTTCATAAATTTTTTCACAACCGGCATCTTCAAGCGCAAACACCTGCATATCAAGGTTTTGTTCTTTTGTGCTAACACGAGCATAGCCTATTTTCATTGGAACTCCTGTGGATGACTTAGTATAGTCCATTTATTTACACAGTCAGTTTTAGTCAATTTGTTGGTAATTTAGTAGACTTAGATTTCAACAACCAGTATATTATACCGAATTCAGACTGTTTTAAATGACAATTTTTAAAAATCATTGAGTACAAAATAACGGTCGTTTTAATGAACCAGAAATACAAAAAGTAACGATGAGAGTTGCAAATGAGATACTCCATTTTAGCAATAGGTAAAATGCTTTTTATTGTTTTTGCTTTATGCACCGCACATTTTGCATATTCTTATAATGTTATACAACCTCAGTCCATCATCCTTAATGGGAAAAATTTAACAATAGGTGACGTTGTAAAAGTAGCAAAGCAAAACTCATTAGTAAAAATTGATAATGCGGCACTTGAAAAAGTTAAACGTTCAACAAGCAGAAAATCAAAAAATGAATGAGAGATTGCAATTATGCGAAATAAAATTGCAAGAATATACTAAAATAGTTAACCAACTATTGGCTGTTATTGAAAAAAAACAAGGACAAGATCAAAAACACGATGAAAATAATACGTTCGTTTCATCGTGTTCTGTTTTTTTTAATCAAATGAGAGGATTGTAATTCGTATATATGAATATAAATCATCTTGCCTTACAAGACATTGTTGCTCCAGATGGAGTATGTTTTGGTTGTGGCTCAAAAAATGTAAACGGCTTACGAATTAAAAGCTATTGGGACGCGGATAATGTACATGTCGTGATGACATATATGCCAGATGCCTGTTATGTCGGTTGGCCATCTATGGTTTATGGTGGGTTTATTAGCTGTCTTATCGATTGTCATTCTAATTGGACAGCCATCGCAAATCATTACCGCAGTGAAGATCGTGAAGCAGGAACGGAACCACGTATTGAATGTGTCACTGGATCGCTAGGTGTGAAGTATATCAAGCCTACACCAATGGGCGTCCCATTGATATTGAAAGCGCGCGTCGAAGGAAAGGTTGAACGTAAAACACGCGTATTATGCGAGGTATACGCGGGTGACTTGTTAACGGCATTAGGTGACTCCATTTTTGTTCGGGTAGACATAAGGCATTTAACAAAATAGATTATATTTTACATCGATAATGCACAAATAAGGGTACTAGCCAGAATCGTCCGTAAATGCAACACAAGAAAATTAATGTAATTTTTGGTTGGAATTGCCTTGATTGATATCATAGCTACTTATAAATTCGTATGCCTTTTTTATATCCGGTGTTAACTCACGATCTTTCTGTAAAAAAGGAACTATTTTACGAAAATTTGAATATAAGACGGTTGTTGATTTACCTAATTTTAGTTCATGCGTCTGTAATTTTTTAAGATTAATAGCTTGACTAGCATGTATCAATTCAAACCCCATGATTTGATATAGATTATCAACTATTTTATTTAAATGTTGAACAACCAAAAGTGAATTAGTAGCTGTGTCTTCAATTTCACCTGCAACAGGATATGAAATAGTTGATACAGGAATGCTTTGCTGTTGGATATCTGTATTCAAATACATAACCGGCTTTTGAATAGCAGCAAATGCAATTGTTGCTTGGTCAGGCGAAAGAAAGCGTGATAGTTGATTCACACAAAAAGAACCTAATTTTACGATACGTTGTGTAGCGTTTGCTGACATATGACCTAATGCGATATTTAATCGTTCAATGTTTAAAACCCACGAAATAGGTTCAAAGTTGGCGGTGGGAATCACTGCTCCTGATAATTTACCATCATTGACATAATATGCCTTTTCCTGAGGAGAAGCATTTTTTCGAGGAGTTATATCAATTACGACAGCAGGGTTAT
>Ga0207089_1036_pt1 | contig 36509 bp, 35 predicted proteins | sample Alteio_BWMinHeat_49_FD_153571 | JGI IMG/M metagenome (GOLD analysis project Ga0207089, IMG submission 153571) | Enriched cells from forest soil in Barre Woods Harvard Forest LTER site, Petersham, Massachusetts, United States -... | ecosystem: Environmental > Terrestrial > Soil > Temperate forest >...
CACGACTCGTCACTAACTGAATATAATTTGCATTTAATTTAATTGCTTGATTTTTTAAATCATTAATCGAACCTTGTTCTAAATTCGGATTAGAAGTAAATCGCCCCGTAAAAAAGTTTCCTTGATTACTAACGAGTTGTCTTACGAACTTACAATTTTTAGGCGGTGGATTCGGTGTCAATTGTACATGAGTCGCTTGCGGGTTAATTGCAATTGCTGAACAACCGCTCATCAATAACATGATTGTCATTGCTAAACTAAATTTATTTATATTCATCACTTCCTCTTTTTAGTAAGTTAAAATTAATTGGCTGAATTATACCTATAGCAACTAATGCATCCAATAGAGTGAAAATACTCTATGCTATGAAATAGTGGAATTTACATAACTGTATCGTTGAAATATTAATAAACCCAGACAAATCATTACTCCCAGCAAGCTGGTTCCAAACCACAATGTGTCAGGATTAAATTTGGTATAAATAAACATACTTAATGTCGGAGAAACAATGAGTGGAATTGAAATAAGCGCGCAGTTTGTCAGGCCAATATAACTGCCTTTATTTTTTTCTGGGGCTATCTTTGTAACATAGGTGTATAACAAAGGTATAGCACCCATTTCACCAAACGTGATTAGAATAGTGCAAAAACCTGCATAATAAAAACCGGAACACAATGGTAAAATAAAATAACCTAATGCGACTAACATGATTCCAAAACCTACCATATGCAATTCATTAAACCGTTTAAAATAATTTGTTATTGGTAGTTGCAATAAAATACTTAACACTAATTGTAATTCAAAAATAATTCCAATTTTAGATTGAGAAATATGTTCAATCTGTTTCAGGTAAAGGGTGAGTGCATCATCTAATGTGATGCATATTCCCATCACAGTAACCATTAGCATGAGCATTAAAAAATGCCTGTTACTCCAAGGAAATATCATTTTTTGCTTTACCTCTAACTCAATTTTTGAGGGTGCACGATGGTGAAAAAATGTAATTAACATCGCGCAAGCGATAAGATTTCCTACCCCATTCATTACAAATAACCATGAATAATTAGCAATGGCTAAAGTTCCTGATATAGCAAGACCAATAATAGCACCCAGTGATATGGCTTGCGTATTTAACGCATAGGAACAGGCGTAAGAGTTTTGCTTGCTGTAAGCTGCTAAATTTGAGTAACCAGAGGATTTTGAGGCTGCATTAGATAATCCGATTAAAAATATTAGTAATAGAAGTACCCAGGGTGAATGAAAATAACCAAGCAATAAAAAACTACCACCTTCTGCAATCATACTGCCCGCTTGCACCGTTAACGAACCAAATTTATCAGATAAATAACCCCCTAGATAAGCACCTATAATAAATCCTAAACCACCAAATGAGAAAATATGGCCTATCGTACGAAGATCTAAATGCAAAGTCTCTGTAAGATATAAAGGAAAAAATGCAAGAACTGAAATACCGCTTTTACTAATCAAGCTGACAAGACAAAGCATCCAAATAGGTAAAGGAATATTTTTATAAGGATTTTTCATTTGAAAAGATGCCATGTTTTATGAATCAACTCAACTTTACTAGTAACACCTAATTTGCATTTAATATTTCGCAAATAATTTTCTATGGTACGATTTGATAGTTGCAGTATTTTACCAATTTCTTTTGCTGTTTTTCCCTGAGTATAATGATACAAACTTTCTATTTCACGTTTTGACAACTGGATTTCACAGCGTTGTTCCGAAAGTGCTAAAACTCGAGTGCTTTTAATGAATGCATCTTTATCATGTGGCATTAGCATGGGCTGATCATGGCTGATATCACGTTTATATTTATCCGGAAGAATAATGGGTTGCAATTTTGCTTGATTGATTAGACTCGCACCTTGCTCTCTAAAATATTCTATAAAACGTTCTAATAAATCTCGATGGTTAACAAAAAGTTGTTGGGCTTTATAATTATCCGCTGTCGATCCGAAATGACAACACTCGGTGTAGTCTTTGTGGACTTTATATAACATCACTAAATTTGAAATATTAAAATATTTTGCCATATCGCTATTTGCGAATTGTCTACTTGGCATCGTATTCCAAGGATAAAAACCCGAAGTATATGATTCCGTCGGATTAGCTTTCATGGCTTTCTTGTGATAGTTCTCTATATTTTCATAATGATGATCAATCCAACCCAAAGGACTCATAGTAAGTTCAATACGTATATTAGGTGGATAAAATAATATATAAGAAAAAAATGTTGCCCCAAAATATTTTTTGATAGGCGCACATAGCGAGCTCATTTCATTCGCTGAGGTTCGCATGATGTGGCTTTCATTGATTACTATCTTCACATTGAGCTTCGCTATATACCATTTTAGCGCAGTAATCTAACACAAAATGGGCACTAAAAGTACATTAAATTTTGGTGTTGACCTAAAGCTTATAACTTATTGATTATTAAAAAAATCTGTGGGTTAGCAAATGCTTTAACTTGGTATTAAAAATTTTGCCGCGAAATGTGAACTGCGTAAACTACTTACATTAGAAGTCTAGTCAATTTATGATATTATTATCTTTCATTAGGAGACGAAATAGGATGAATATTAAAGCTATTATTTACATGATCTTTTGCAGTGCGACATTATTTTTCAGTGGTTATGCCTTTGCTACTCAATCACCTGGAAATTTATATGTCACTTTTCATAATCGAACTCAAGATCAAAAATTATATGTTGATATCTTAGATGAGAATAATTATTCACAACCTCAACATAGCGCTATCCAATGTAGCACTCAAAAAACTAAACTAAAGTTGAAAAGAAATATCCCCTCTTGTGGATTTGGTTTTAAAAATCTTCCTGTTACAATTTCTCAAATAAAATATCAAGTTAACGGACAACCTATTATGGAAATTTGTCCGGAATTAATCGGAAAGAAATTTTCACATGGAAATTTGATTATTTTTCCCGATGTAACCAGTGCGAGAAAATTACATTGTGATTTTAAAGAAACTCATTAAACTGAATCTTCGTCCCGCTGCTGCTAGCGGGACTTTTATTTCATGCTTAATCTGTTTTTATATGACCCAGTATTAATTGAGTTCATATTTGATTGCTAAGAGTTCCAGTGTCTCTGTTCCAGCGGGAGTACACAGTTCAACAATATCACCCACTTGTGATTTTAATAATGCTTTAGCAATGGGAGAAATCCAGCTTACTTTTCCCTTTGACAAATCTGCTTCATCAATACCGACTAATTTAATAGTTTTCTCTGCCCCATCTTGTTGTGCATAAGTGACTGTGGCACCAAAAAATACTCGTGTTAGTTTTTGCTGTAGTTTTGGATCAACAATTTCAGCTGACTCTAATCGTTTCGTTAGATAACGAATTCTTCTGTCGATTTCGCGCAAACGTCTCTTGCCATAAATATAATCGCCGTTTTCTGAACGATCACCGTTTCCTGCAGCCCATCTGACAATTTCAACTATCTTGGGACGCTCATCACTTACCAAGTGTCGCAGTTCATTTTGTAATTCAGAAAAACCAAAGGGAGTAACGTAATTTTTATGGTGTGTTAATGACAAATCGGGTTTCTCAGGTTCATCATCATTGCTATCTGTTTCTTTGGTAAACGCTTTACTCATGGGTTATACGCTCAATAATTGACATTATTTTAATGAATACTCACACGCACTTCGCCCGCGTCGTTACTGCATCCACTGCTAGGTTTAAGAAAGTAAGTGATGACAGCGGTCACCAACAAGCATACGGCGGCAATTAACATGGGCAGTAAATCATTCCACGTTGCAATGACGCCGATAACAATACCGTCCACTCCGAAGACAAATGCGAGAATGGATCCTGACACACCCATCACCCAACCTTGTTTATCTGCACTGACTCGATTGGAAAACATGGTCAAAATTGATGTATAAGCAATGGAAACTGCCGCGGCAATTGGCACGATTAAAATCCAACAGAGTAATTCGCTCTTAATCACAGCAATTAGCAATGTCATGATTCCGGTGATGAACACGGAGACAATCGTATTTAAATGCAATGGAAAACGTTTAGCGAAAAAGTTAGATAAAAAGCCATTTCCTAAACCAAATCCAATTCCCATAGCAGCCATGTATAAACTGACTTTGGTTGGTGTGAAATTATATATTTTCAGCAAGAACATTGGGATAAAAGAATAAAAACTGCTCCAGCCTAAAATAAAGATGAAAAAAATAATTGAGAGATTTCTAATTTCAATTGCTTTGAAAGCAGAAACAAAGATATTGATTGCTTGATACGGATTAATTGAAAATGTGGTGTTGCGTGAAACAAAGGTTTCATCAAATAACCACCATAATAAGCCAATATTAATTAAGGAAATTGTTGCAGCGAAAATAAAAGGAACTGAAAAATTAAACCAATGGATAATGTTGTTGTCGGATAATATCCCGCCGAGCAATGGACCCACAATAAAGCCAATGGAGAGCGAAAGTAAAATGAAACCAATGTTGCGGGTTTTATCTTTTTCAAGACTTATGTCAATAATAGCAGCTTGGGCAATCGGTTGACTGCCGGAAGTAAATCCCGCCACAATGCGTCCAACAATAAGTAATGTTAAACTATGGCAAATCACCGCAAATGCGGAAAGTAAGTAACTAAGAAATGCACCAAATAAACAGATCAAAAGAGAATTCTTTCTGCCAATTTTATCAGATAAATCGCCGAGTATTGCTGCACCAAAAAACCAGCACAACATAAATATCCCGACAATTGCGCCATAAATCAGATTTTGAATGAGCGGTGTTAAATATGTAGCGGGTAAAAAACCGCTTTGTGCATCAAAGATTAATCCATTCAAGATGGGAAAAACTAAGCCTAATCCCATGCCATCGATGAGCAGAACCAGTAACAGTGGACCTGCGCTGGCAAAAAAACTCTTATTTTGTTGCATGAAATATCCCTCATTTTGGTATTTGTTATTTTCACATTATTATAACAGAACTGACTATTTCAAATCTCCATCGTCTGTTATCCACGCGCATCTTAGAGAAGTGTTAGCGGTATCGGCCGCACAATGGTCAATAGTTATGATAATGGCATAATTATAGTCGAATATATCAGCCATCAAGTTAAATATTATTCAATCAGTTATAATTGTAGTTAAACCCAGGAGTTGTAGAAAGATGCGAATATTTTCTCAACGAATGCTTATTAATACCCTGCTGTTAGCTGCTTTACTCATATTAGCACGGGCGAATTATGTCGCCTATCAACAAATACAAAAATTGCTTGAAGCAAATACTATGGTTTTGCATACGCATAAAGTCATTGAGACGGCAGATAAAACACTCGTTGCCCTAGCACAAGTAGAAACTTTAGTAACAAATTATTTTCTCCTTGGGGACAAGAAATTATTATTAGGTATTCCTTTGGTAATAAATGACATCAATCAAAATATTTACACGCTGCATGTGTTAACGAACGATAACCCTATGCAACAAAAAAATATCGATATCTTAGAGAAATTATTTAAAACTAGAATCGCCATACAATCAAAAATCATTCAGCAATACTCAAATGAAAATAAAAAATTAACATTCGATCTTCTTAACAATCCTGAAAGACTAGACATAAGGAAGAAGATACTTGCAATAATTGGCGATATTGTTAGTGAAGAGTTACATCTATTAAGCCAGAGAGATTTGAATTATCGAGTGAACGCACAAAAAAGTAATTTGCTAATTATACAAGCTGGCACTTTGAGCGCCCTACTCTTTTTAATTAGCATCATTTTACTGAATTACCATTTATATAGAAAAAACAAGGCAGAGTACCGACAGCATAAAGCCGAGCGTGAGTTAATTAAAAGCAATAAAAAGTTACTACGCAACAAGCAGCGCTATGATTTGGCTGTTAAAGCAAGTAATACAGGTTTGTGGACGTGGGAAGTAGACACCGGAAAAATGTTTTTTTCTGCTAATTTTGAGCATCTATTAGGTTATGAAAATAACGAATTTTCTCGTTTATTTTCCACTTATATTGATAAAATTCATCCTGAAGATCACGATGCAGTATTGGCTGTATTAAATGAACATATTGAAAATGATCTTCCATTTTCTATTGAATATCGCATGTTAACAAAATCTGGCGATTACCATTGGTATTTATCAGTTGGTCAACTCACAAAAGATGACAATGGTTTACGGAAAATTTCAGGATCATTGATTGATATTACTGAACGTAAAAAAATTGATAAGATGAAAAACGAATTTATTTCTGTTGTAAATCATGAGTTAAGAACACCATTAACATCAATTCATGGTGCAATTACATTATTAACTAAAAGTGAAATTTTAAATCTTTCACCCGATTCTAACCAACTATTGCTGATCGCAAAAAATAATTGCGAAAGGTTAATTAGATTAATAACTGATATGCTAGATATTGAAAAAATTGAACTTGGAAAGATGAATTTTAATTTTACTCGTGTTTCATTAATTGAGTTAATTAATGTGGCGGTGCAGGAGAGTAAAACCTACGCAATTCAAAAGTCTATTATAATTAACATCGTAGAAAATGCTAAACAGGTTTATGTGAATGCTGATAGAGATAGAATTTTGCAAGCAATTACCAATTTACTTTCTAATGCAATTAAATTTTCGCATCCTAATAGCGAAGTTACAATTTGTGTTGATACCAAACCTAATCATATGGTGAGACTGTCTATCATTGACCATGGCAACGGTATTCCGACTGAATTTCATAGCAGAATTTTTCAAAAATTTTCACAAGCGGATTCCTCTGATACCCGCAAACAAGAAGGCACTGGCTTGGGCTTGAGTATCAGCAAAATGATTATTGAAAAGCATGGCGGAACAATTGGTTTTACGACTAAGATTAATCAAGGATCAGTTTTTTACTTTGATTTGCCTATCTGTTCTGGGTAGCTGCGTCGCCACTTTCTCAAACGGTAAAAACATTGAAAAAATTATCAAATGAGATTATATATGGTCCATATAAGGATTCTTTATGCAATCATTAAAACAAGCGTATTCGTCTGCTTCCGGCGCTAAAAAGAACGAAGTCGCTCTAAAAGCTTTTTTTGGCATTGCTCAAAAATGGGGTCTTTCCAGTGAACAGGAATGTGTGCTGCTGGCAGTGTCTAAATCTACGCTGTATCGATGGAAGCAAAAAGGTGAGGCATCCTTAACACCTGGCACGCTTGAAAGAATCTCTTATATTCTTGGTATTTATAAAGCGTTAAGAATTTTATTACCAAATGAAGAGTCTGCAAATAGTTGGATTCATAAATCAAACACGGCGTCGTTATTTGGAGGTAACAGTGCTTTGAATAAACTGATGAAAGGTCACGTGATTGATTTAGCAGATGTGCGCCGTTACTTAGATGCTGAGCGTAGCTTAGTGGTCCAGAAATTATCTGAACCACTGGCGCTTTCTTAAAACTTTTATTGATAATTATAATTTTGATCGCATTACTTTCGTAACTTCAGCATCATTTACAGTTTGCCAAAATTTGGTATAGCCCACTAATGCTTCTCGCTCACCGTAGGGTTGCATTTTTTCTTGTGGGTAACCGATGCCTAATCCAAATAATCCATGTTTACCAAGAATTTGCATGGTTGTTTTATTATGCTGGTACTCTGATTGAGGCTTTCCATCGATGATGAGTGTTGAGGCGGTTTGATAACCGATTGCATCGATTAAATGGGTATATCCTGCAAGCTGATCTTTAAATTCATCCGCTTTGTAGTCGACGCGCTCCCACAATCCAAGATATTTTCCTCGTCCTGCTGCAGTATCACGGATTAAATCGCGGCTAAATTCCGCTACATCTCCTTTTAAGCCAGTATTATCATAAATTGTATATGATTTTCCATTGGCATCTTTAACGGGCGCTGCGTAACGATAATCTTTATTAGTAAATTGTTTAACTGGAATGCCTGCTTGGAGAAGATGCATCACAGCTAATGCAGCAGAATGGGAAGAGCCTCTGACTGCGACTTTTATATTAGGTTGGTTTCGTAATGACTGTGCAAATTTCTCATTGCATGCAGTATTGGAATCAATGACAACCAATTTTTCAAGCCCAGCGGGTAAGTTAATTTGTTTTGGTTGTGCACCTGTTGCTAAAATAACTCGTTTTGCGAACACTTCAATTGATTTGCCTTCCGCTACATTAATTTTAACCTGAGAGCCTGACTGGGTTGTCACAATTTCTTCAACCTTACCTTTTATCGCGTGGATATTTTTGTGTTGAGTTAATTTGTCAGATATTCTTTGCATCGGTTCGGCAGCAATTTTTAAAGAACACGTTTTTTCGGGAGCAAAGTGCGTCATCGCAAAACTTTTTGTTTCTTCCAGCGTCGGCTTCGTTGCAGGAATGAGCTTATAAATAGCCTCATTGACTTCGTTATAAGCCGCAACTTTTGTATTGCCGGGTATACCATTTCCTTCACTAAATTGAGTCCCAAATTCCCCTACTTTGAATTCTGGATCAACCCACACAATTTCGTTTTCGCTTAACTTGGCTGCAGCAGTGATACCACCCGGTCCTGCACCTATAATCATATACTTGTAAATGCTTCGATTGTTCATGTCACACCTCGTTATCTCGTTATTAAGTAAATCTACCACTGTAGTATGAGCGTGACTTTGATATAAATATATTCGATAATAATTATATATTACATAAGGAAAACTTATATGAGGATCACTCTAAAACAAATAGAAGTTTTTGTTGCCGTGGCTAAGTTGGGAAGTATTAGCCAAGCAGCTGTTACGCTATTTCTATCGCAACCGGCATGTAGTATGGCGCTGGCTACATTGGAAGCTCAATTGGGTGGTGAATTGTTTGATCGTCATGGGAAAAAATTGTTATTGAATGAACGCGGCAAAACAATTTTTGCCAAAGCAGCGAATATCATTACTCAAGTTAATGAATTACAAGACTTATTATTGGGGAAAAAAACATTCAGCCTATCGGGTCATTTATATATCGGCGCAAGCAGCACCATCGGAAATTACATATTGCCAGAAATGATTGGTGACTTTGTGGAAAAATATCCACAAACAAAAATCACCCTTCAAATAGGCAATACAGAACAAGTTATCCAGCAATTATTAAAGTTTAATATTGATGTGGGCATGATAGAAGGAAATTGCACGGCTGATGCAATTGAAGTGATTCCTTGGAAAAAAGATGAGTTAATTATTATTGCAGCGCCTAAACACCCGCTCAGTAAACTGAAAAAAATATCTCGCGATGATTTTAAAGAAGCCCGCTGGATATTACGTGAACCAGGTTCCGGCACGCGAGAACGATTTTTGGCCGCATTCGGTGAGCCTATCAGCCCATTTTTAGAATTGGGACATACAGAAGCTATCAAAAAAGCGGTTCAATCTGGATTAGGGATCAGTTGTGTTTCTAGGACAGCCGTAGCAGAATCGTTGAAAAATAAGCAGCTAGTCGAATTAAAGACTCCATTTATCAAGTTAACTCGAGATTTTTACATTGTATTGCATAAGGAAAAACATAAAACGGCTACACTAAAAGCATTTATTAAACTCTGTAACGTTTAAGGACGAAAAAAAAGGGCGGTACCTAAGTAATCGCCCTTTTGTATCTTCAAGTATTTCTGAAGATTTATACGAACTTGTAAACCAAACCAAGGCTAGCTACATTGGCAGATACATTTCCAAGGTTGGAAACGCTGCGGTATTGAGCATAAGAGTACTCAGCACGCAAGTCCCAATTTGGAGCTAAGCCAAATTGTACACCTGGTCCAACTTGCCAGCCCCATTTAGATGAGTTTACACCGGTACCATTGAAATGGGTATCGATGCCGCCCAATCTAACATAACCTAACACATGGTCATTCAACATGTAGCCCGGGAGAATGCTCAAACCCCAACCCCAATTAGATCTTGTGCTAACGTTTGGGTTAACGTTGACATTCTTGAGGTCTTTGATCTTAGCTGTGCCTAAAACGAAAGCTTCACCAGCTAGATAGAACTCTGGGCTCATCATCATGCCATAACCAGCAGAAAGATTACCATCTAAGCCTTTGAAGGTTGCTGGGGCGCCGTTGTAGTTGGTTCTGTCGCCAATACTTAAACCTAAATACGGACCAGCTGTATAGGTGTAAGTCGGGCAAGGTGCTGGAGCTGCTTCACCTTTGTAGTCGCCTTTGTAATTTGTTGCGAACGCAACACTTGAGGATAATGCTAATACCGCACTTGCAATCATCAGTTTCTTAAACATAGTTTTCTCCTATAAATCCCTATATGTATCACTACGTAGTTTTACAACAATAGAAGATATAGAAATAATTTCACATATCATCTAAGTATCGTGTGATCCCCAGTACCACACATTCCCTTTATATCACATCGCCCGGATAAGGATATGTGCAGCACCAAGCAGCACGCTGTTGCATCAGATACTAAACACGAACACTATCATAAGTTATTTTAAATAGCTATTCAATTCATAGTTTTATCTAAATTTTATTAACTAAATATCCTTAGGGTAAGACCCAAGATATTTGATGGAAAACCATAAATACTTCATTTCAAAGTGGTGAAATTTGCTCAATTTGAGCGTGTTTTTCAGATTTAGTTAATAAATTATTCAAATTTTCTATTTGATATTCTGGAACTAAGATAGTTAATAATTTTACTAATTCATTTTCAGTATTAGATGATTTTTTACAAATATCCTCGAGCTGATCACAAATTTTTTGAATTTCTTCAAAATTCCTGCGTTGTGATTGCGCGCGTAGTATTTTTGTATGTGTGGTCGGTTGCAGAGTTTCACTCGGGTAGAAACATTCTTCATATAATTTTTCCCCAGGCCGCAAGCCCGTATATGTAATTTTGATATCTTTATCCACTGTTTTACCAGCTAACTTAACCATTTGTTCTGCTAAATAGCGAATCTTAATCGGGTCGCCCATATCCAAAACAAAAATTTCTCCACCCTCGCCCATAAAACCAGCTTGCAGAATTAGCTGCGATGCCTCTGGAATTGTCATGAAATAGCGTGTGATATCAGGGTGAGTGACGGTGATGGGCCCACCCGCTTCAATTTGTTTTCGGAAAAGAGGAATAACACTGCCCGCTGAATCCAGTACATTTCCAAAACGTACGGTAATAAATTGTGTTTTATGGGCTTTATCATTAAGATTTTGGCAAAAATATTCAGCAGCGCGTTTGCTCGCTCCCATAATATTAGTCGGATTGACGGCTTTATCAGAAGAAATCAATACAAATTTTTCAACGCCATTGAGTGCTGCTTCTTCTGCAACAATGCTGGTACCAATAATATTATTATAAATCGCAGCTCGAGGTTGATGTTCAAGCATAGGAACATGTTTATAGGCTGCAGCGTGAAAAACAAAATTAGGTTGATATTTTTTTAATATGTGTTGTATCCCAACACGATCAGTAACGCTTAATAAGGCGGGGATAACTTGGCATTCAGAAAATCGTTGACGTAACTCCATGTCAATTGCATATAAATTATATTCGTTGCTATCAACAATAATAAGAGATGCAATTTTTCCTAATGCAGCAATTTGCCGGCATAATTCAGATCCAATTGAGCCGCCACCGCCGGTCACTAAAATACACTTATTATTTAAGTGTTCTTCAATCAAATCCCAATGACACGGAACCGGGTATCGGCCTAATAAATCTTCGAGTGAAATGCGACGCAAAACATTAATACTAACACTGCCATTGGCTAAGTCCTTAATGCCAGGTAGCGTGTAACAGCGAACTTTTGCTTTTTCACAAATTTCGACAACAGAACGCATACTTGAGGAGGATGCTGACGGAATAGCAATTAATGCTAAATCGATGTCATATTTTAAAATTAAAGACGGTAGTTGGGCTAAAGTTCCAACTACGCGAACACCATGAATTTCTCGACCTAATTTGGATAAATCGTCATCGATTAGCCCAACAGGTTGATAACGATGGCTATCGTCACGTAGTAAATCACGGACTAAACTTTCTCCTGCATTACCTGCGCCAATAATAATGACCCGTTGGCATTCACCATAGAGGTGTTTGTAATCTTTCGCAAAGCGTACAAAAAAACGTGCGGAAGATAATAATGCCACAAGAAAAAGAGTATAAAGAAAGGCGATCGTATGCGGTGGCGCATAATTGAGATGCCCAGTCATGCGAATAGGAAAATTTTCTGCGGCATGTGACCAGAGTATAACCCAGGTGATCAAACCGCCAAAGCTTGAGCCATAAAGAATTTTTTTTAAATCTTGTATTGATGCAAAGCGCCAAAAACCACGGTAGAGGCCAAGCAGTTTGAACAAGATAAATTGGGGTGGAACAATCCAAGCTAGAGTGATTACAATATGTTTGAGATCAGAAAAAGCAGGAAGCTCCGTGAAACCATTGATCAAGACCCAACAAGCGAGAACCCATGCGGCGATGACAACGCAAAAATCATAGCTTGCAGCGATAATTCGGCCTTGTGATTTGATTTTTGATGCAGTAATTGTTTTAGCAAAATGATACAAGAGTGTTGAAAGAGTAATTCGAAAAAAATTAAGCATTATTTGCACTCATCCTTGTGTTATTGATTAAATTGAACGCGGGAAAAACCGTCTTCCTGAACATATTTAATCACGAATAATAACATTAACATCCAATAAAAAAGATTACTTATTGCAAACCCCATCGTTGTGCCAATCAGTCCAAAGTAATGGATAAATATTTTTGTTGCAACAGGATAAAAAAGAAAAAAGAAAATTTCTGTCACCAACAGCGATTTAAGCATTTTTTTTGCAATCATGACGTAAAATGTTAGCCAGGCGCCTGCTCTCGCAATATCACCAATGAGTTGATATTTAAATAAGAACAACATCGGCAAAAATTGTCTGCTATATAAAATGATAACCACTTGGCTTCTAAAGATAAAAACAAAACTGGCGGCAATACAAGCAATTGGAATAATAAATTTATAACCGTGCAGTATTTCCGCTTTTAATTCTCTACTGGATTGAATACCTGAAAATTTAGGTAAGTAATAAACTCCTAATGTGGCATCCAGTAAGATGGCAAAATTATTTGAAAGCTTTGTAATTGCTTGCCAATATCCAGCATCTTCCCAGGAAAATATGCTTGCAACTTCGTTTCTGACAAGAAGCTGCGCCAAGGGTACGGCGAGTGTTCCGACAATGGTGATTAATGAATAAGTTAAAATCTTCGATAAGCTTTCTATGTCGATACCTAGCATAAAAGAGCGTATTTTGAACCAGTTGCAACGCATGAGCAAAAACAACGTAAAGAAAAATACAATCGATTGATTGAATACTAAAGCTAATAATCCGCCATACAAACCATAATGCACAACCAAAAATAGGGTCGTAATGAGAACTAAAATTGAATTAACGATATTACAAACAGCATATTTTCTGATTTCTAACTCGCCATTTAGGACAGCAAAAAAAAGGTTATTCAACGAAAATAATATAATGCTGGATGAGAATATCATCATAATTTTTTTATAGGCCACGGATTTCAACATTAAGAGTGAAATTTCTGTGCTGAAACAAAAAAGAAACATACTAAGACCGAGTGAAACCATAACACAAACTACTACGGCACTGCTCAAAATGCGTGATTTGACTTCTGCATTATCTTTATATTCCGCAACATACTTGACGATGCCTTGTTGTATGAGGCCGCCCGAAAATGTTCGGACAATTTGCATAAAATTTTGAAATTGTTCGATTAATGCTAAGCCAACAGGTCCCGTATAGAGTGCGACAACTTTTGAAATGATAAAAACAGAAATAGCTCTAAATGCAACAGAGAGTCCGGTCCAGAATGAAGTTTTAATCAGTGTCATCAGAGCAGGCTCTTGTTGTTAAATTTAATTCGCTCCCATCACTTGATGGATAGATACATTGACTCGACAAGTATGGTTTTCAGTGATGGTCAGCAATATGGTAATACGTTCTTGGCTATTCTTTAATGCGACGATGCCTTTGTAATTACTTAGGACACCGTCAATAATTTTGACATGATCACCCGGTTTAAATTCAGGGGTGCTAGCGTTATTTTGCAGCACCCTGTCGGATTCATGCAATTTTAATTGCTCAATTAGCTTGTCTGGAACGCGGGCAGGAAATGTTCCAAATTTGACGAGTGATAAACAGCCACGAGTGGAACGAATTTTACTCCAGTCATCTGTTTCTGCATTTAGGTGGACAAATAAATAGCGTGGAAATAAAGGTTCTGATACTGCCTGATAAATATTACGGCGGCGTTTGTGCTGCTGTAATAAAGGAAAGTAAGTGTCAAATCCTTGACGTTCTAAGTTCATTGTTGCGATGGTTTCTTGATTTGCTTTAGTGAAAACCAAATACCACCCTGTATGTGCATCCTTCACAATATTCACCTCTATGATATGGCCGGTACGGTAGATTATTTTATACCGGCAGTCAAGAATAGGAATAGGAAGTTACACAACAGCCATCGGAATTTCTAATGAAAATCCTGCTTTAACTGCATCTTCATAAAACATTTTTACAGTTTCTAGCGAAAATTCATTCAGATCTTTTTTAACTAAGTAAAGCTTTTTCAAAATATCGTTTGTCACGGTAATAATATGACACCCTAGCTCATCACCTTGGAAAATATTCAATAATTCACGCGGACTCGCCCAGATCAATTCCAACTGCGCATGCGGTTTCATTATGTTAAGTGTTTCTTGCATCAAAGGGAGCGGGTCTCTACCTGTATCTGCAACACGTCCGGCGAATACAGAGATGTAGGCTTCAGGTCCATCAGCAAGCGCTGCACTAACATGACGCACTTGGTCCAAAGTCATTAAAGCGGTCACGTTTTGTTTCACGCCTTGTTTTGCTAATTGTTTGATTAAATCGTAGGCGGGTTTTGCTTGAGTATTCGTGACAGGAATCTTGACGTAAACATTACTTCCCCAGCGTGCGATTTGCAGCGCTTGTTGATACATTTCATTAAAATCATCGGAAAAAACTTCAAATGAGATGGGGCGGTCTTTAATCGTTTTTAAAATATCAAGGGCAAATGCACAGTAATCGGTAATGCCCGCTTTTCGCATGAGTGTTGGATTGGTAGTAAACCCTTTGATATAAGGATTTTGATACATTTCGAGCATGCCCGCTTTATCAGCGCCATCGGCAAAAATTTTTATCTTGAGTTGTTCGACGGATTTCATTTTTCCTCCTTGAATCAAAGTTAACTAATTTGCAACAGTACTTAATATCCATTGTGCTGCTTCAGTCAAAGATGCAGCAGTAAAATCGGCTGGTTGAGAAGGTTTTTTTTCTCCATAATCGCATTCCAACCAAATTGTTTTGCAACCCGCTTGGTGTCCTGCTTCAATATCTTTCCAACGATCGCCGATCATAACACTATTTTTTAAATCAATTCCATATTGTTTCGCAGCTTCAACTAGTAATCCTGGTAGCGGTTTGCGACAGAAACATTGATCAGAATCGTCGTGATAACAGACTCGAATTTCATCCAGTGGCAAATGGGTTATTAACTGATAATTAATTTCTTCAACCGTGGTGCGTGTTGTCATGCCGCGTGCAACATCGGGTTGATTGGTGGCGCCAATTAATAAAAAATTGGCTGATTTTAACCGTTGTAATGCGGCGAAAGCATCATCGGGAATACGTAATTCTGACAATGAGCTAGGAGGATAAGGTTTGCCATTTTTGATAATGGCGTGGTTTAACACACCATCTCGATCGAAAAATATGGCCTTATTTTCCATTTTCATTTGACCGATTCCCATTTGGTTTGCGCGACTTTTAATTTAGGGTGTGATACCAACAAGTGCCAGATAACAGCTTGAAACGCTTCCGCATGTGGCGTCGTATTTTCTGTGTTGACAGTTGGAATGAGAACGCATGCGTCAGCTACTGTTGCAGTATATCCGCCATCTCTGCCAACAATGCCCATAATTTTAGAACCTATTTTTTTCGCGTATTGCAATGCAGCGACCAGATTAGGGCTGACATTTTTTTCTAAATTACCACCACCGACCGAGAGAATCATCAACATATCTTTTGCTTTTAATTTGCTAACTTCTAACCACTTAGCAAAAATCGTAGACCAGCCTTCATCATTTGTGCGGGCGGTTAATTCAGAGACATTATCAGTTGGAGAATAAGATTCTATGCCTACGATTTTACGAAAATCATTGACCGCATGCGAAGCATTTGCTGCGCTGCCACCTACGCCTAAAATAAATAGACGTCCTTCGTTAGCACGTGTTTGTGATAATAAGTTGACGGTTTGCTCAATTTGCCGCTGATCTAATTGGTTAATAATTTGGGTTGATTCTGTTAAAAATTGTTTAATAAAATCCATGCTAGCTCCTTAGTATGTAGAAGAAGAAATCTGTCGATCTTGCTCAGCGAGAAAGCATCCCAGTTCTTCTATTCCAGAAAATGATCCTACTTCATAAAATCGTTCTTTTACTTCAAATGCGGCTAATTGATTCTGTGTTAGTAATTCTTGATATAAACAAGCAAGATCACTAGGTTTGTCAGTAGGTAAATGTGTAAATGCTTTTTTATTAAAAACACCTAAACCATAATCAATATACTGCATGCGTTTATTTCGATTTTGTTTATCATAGGCGTAAATCTTCCCATGATTAAATTCAACATTACTGGTGTCCCATTGTCCCTGATTATAGAATACGGTCATTAGAGCAGTTTTGTGACTTTGCAAAAATGCATTTTGTGCAGCAGCATAATGACAAGGAAGATAAGAATCGCCATAGAGCACAAAAAAATGTTCATCAAGTAAAGGAAAAGCATTTTTTATCGCCCCAGCAGTACCCAATAAAATAGGTCCATCATGTGAATAAGAAATATTTAAACCCAAGTGACTACCGTCACCGACATAATCAATAATTTGTTCTCCCAAATATCCCAGACATATCACAATATGACGAATCCCATTTTTATGTAGTAAACGTAATTGATGGGCAATAAAGGGCTCACCATTGACTTCGATTAATGCCTTTGGAATAGTTTGCGTCAGCGGACGTAGACGTGTCGCTAGGCCGCCAGCAAGAATTACAACAGGTAATAAATTTTGTTGGGTCATTATTGTGTAACTACTTGAGTGCCAGAAAAATCAAAACGAAAACGGACTTCTTGTAATCCCGCTGTGCGCATTGCGTGACGTAGTTTAATTTTATCGTCTGCATAAAACATTAAAAAACCACCGCCACCTGCACCAATCATTTTGCCGCCGAGCGCACCATTTTTTCTCGCGAGTTGATACCAATCATCAATGTGATTATTACTCATGTTTGCAGAACGTTGCTTTTTATGTTCCCAATGCACATTCATGAGTTCGGCGAATTCTGTTAAATTACCCGTTTCCAGCGCATCTTTACTTTTTAAGCCTAATTCTTTGATAAAATGCAAATTAGCAATCATGTCATGATTTTTTTCCTTACTTTTGACATCTTGCTCTTTTAAAATATTTGACGCAGAACGCGAGTAGCCCGTAAAAAATAACAATAAATTATCTTCTAAGTTGTACAGGGTTTCTTGATCAATCTTGAGTGGCCAAGCTTCAACTTGATCATTCGGTAGAAAACGAAAACACGTAATCCCACCATATGCAGCAATATATTGATCTTGTTTACCGATGGGTTCTTTTAGCAAATTCAATTCAATGTGACAGGCTTGTTCAGCCAATTCTTTCGGGTGAATTAAATTTTTCTTTAAACAATATAGTCCCTTGAGTAATGCGGTGGTAAAGCTGCCGGAGGAACCTAAGCCTGTTCCTGCTGGAATATCCGCCATGCTGGCAATTTCAAGATGTGGTGTTGGAATGCCGGCGTGTTTTAATGCTTCGCGTATAATTGGGTGTTCTACTTCATCAATAGAAGTCACACGTTCTAATTTGGAATATTTAATAATGAGCTCTTGCACAAAGGTTTGATGCAACGTGATGTAAACATATTTATCGATAGCGGCTGCAATTAAAAAGCCACTATGATCACGATAATAAGAAGGTAAGTCGGTTCCGCCACCACCCAGCGAAATACGTAACGGGCTTCTGACAATAATCATTGTTTAGACATCCTATAAATTTCTTCCACAATTGTTAATGCAGCATGTGCATCCTGTAAATTTGCTGCGGGTTGTCGATTTTGTTTAATATCTTCGAGAAATTCATTAAATTCAACTTCCCAAGAATCATCTGCCATGGGGTATTCCCAACTGAATGTTTCTGGTGGTCCCATTGCAGGAGACATTTGATAAAAGGTAATTCGCTCGACTCCGTAACTACCGCCTAACCCATTAATATCAATCTTTCCTTTTTTTCCATAAATTTCGAATGAAAAAGTATTCTTCCATTCCGTACAGCTCGCGTGAAGAAAAGCAGTTTGTTTTTGTGGCGTTTTTAAAATTAAAAATCCATTGTCATCTACGGGCATATTCCAAAAATAGGTCGCTGCGTGACCTTGGATATCGTTAAAGTCGCCTAAGAAATAGCGCGCAAGATCAATGAGGTGTACGCCTTGATCGATTAATTCTCCGCCGCCTGATAACTTGGGCTGAGCACGCCATTCTTTGTCGTATCCAATGCGCCCGCCATGACCGTAGCGAGCACGCAAAAACATGAGTTCACCTAGTGCATTTTCTTTCATTAACTCGAGTGCTTTACGAAACGCTCTGTGATAGCGATGGTTGAAGCCAACGCGCACTAACGAGCCGCTTTGTTTTGCAGCGTGGATGAGTGGTTCTAATTCTGAAGAATGTCGTCCTGCTGGTTTTTCAATAAGAATATGTTTTCCCGCTTTGACGGCTGCGATGCCAATTTCTGCTAAGGATGCGTGTATCGTTGAAATAATGACGATATCAACGTCTGGTCGATTGATGACTTCGCGCCAATCCGCGAATGCACGGCACCCTTCAAATTGTGCGGCTAATTGGGTCGCTTTTTCATATACGCTATCAACACAGGCGACGAGTCGACAGCTGCCTAACGTTTTTGCGCGTTTTTGTCCTATGAGTCCGCAACCAATAATAGCAATGTTCATGAGATCTTTTCCCATTCTTTACCGCGATCATCCGGAACGATTCGTCTTAACGTATAAATATCAGAATTCTTTAAATCATCAATATACTTGCTAAGGTTTTTCCAAGGATCCCAAACAGCACTAATTAATTTTCCAGTTAGACTATTATCATTCGAAGAAGCTAAAAAGCGGCATAATTCTGCCGCGCGTTCTATGGTTAAGTCTGCTTCATTCAATTTGTTTTTCACTTGATTAAATTCTTTCTGCCCTACTTTATCTTCACCAGCCGCTAAAATTTCTTTTAACATATCAGTGTTCATGACGCCAGGAGCAATGCAATTCACCGCAATATTAAATGATTTTACTTCTTCCGCCAGTGTTTCACTAAATCTGACTAATCCAGTTTTAGAGACTGCATAGGCTGAAAAATTTGGACGAGCGTTAGTCGCTCCTCCGCCGGATAAATTAATAATTTTTCCATAATTACGTTTTATCATGGGCGGAATAACGGCGCGACATAATGCGATAGGCGTGAACAAATTAATTTGTAGCGTCGTTTGCCATGCTTGCCAATCATTTTCCCAGCTTGCGCCAATCGGTCCTTGGCTAGCGGCATTATTAATTAATATATCGATTTGACGGTGTTGCAAGGTCGTTTGAATGAATTCAGTGACCGCATCAGTGCTTTCCAAATCAACAACCACTGCCTCAATCGCTGGCAATGAGTTTGCATCAGCTAACAAATGATTGCGTAACGCATCAAGTTTTTCTTGCGAGCGGGCAACCAGAATGAGGTGTGCACCGGACTGATGAAATTGTTTTGCAATACACGCGCCTAAACCGCGCGAAGCGCCGGTAATTAAGGCAGTTTTGTTAGCTAACACTTTTATCGGCAATTTAACACCCATTGATTCTCAGATAAAAATTTTATCGTTTGTGTCACACCATCACGGATACCTAATTTTGGTTTCCAACCTAATTGCCGTATACGGGAACAATCTAAAAAAATAAATGGATTATCACCTATCCAACCTTGTTTACCACCGCCATAAGATCGCTCAGGAGAAACACCAAGGTAATTGCATATCCAGCTGACTGAATTATCCACTTCACAATATTCATCGGTGCCTAAGTTAAAAATATTAATTTTATCTTGCGCTTTATCCATAGCGAATAACATAGCATCCAGACAATCTTGAATATATAAATAGGATTTACGCTGTTTTCCATCCCCCAAGATATGCAGTTTATTCGGATCATCTAATAATTGTTTATAAAAATCGAACACATGACCATGTGTATATCGCTCTCCGAGAATAGAAACGAAACGATAAATATAGCCTTGAAAATTAAAACCTTCACAATAAGCTTGGATAAGACCTTCTGCGGCTAATTTAGATGCGCCGTAAAGCGAAGTTTGAATTGGAAAAGGCGCATGTTCTGGTGTTGGAATCATGGGTGCTTCACCGTAAACAGAACCGGTAGACGCAAAACCAATGCGTTTTACATGGTTTGCGCGCATTGCTTCTAACACATGAAACGTGGCTAATGCATTTTGTTCTAAATCTTTATGGGGATGATTCGTACCGAATCTAACATCGGCATTAGCAGCTAAATGAAACACGACATCAACATTTTGCATTGCTTTGTTAATAGCTTCACGATCGAGCAAATCACCTTCAACCAGCGTGAAATGAGAAGATTTTTTTGCGTCATCTAAGAATCGTGGTAGACCAGTTGAAAAATTATCGAATCCAATGACTTTGTGACCTTGTTGTAATAATCTGTCTGTTAAACTGCTGCCAACAAACCCAGCGCAGCCGGTAATAAAATAGTTCAATTTTCCTCCTTAGTATTCGCTGGATACTTTGCGGAATACCCATAATCTTGACATTAAATAACCTGTCCACACAGTTGTGCCTATCGAGGTAATAATTCCTATGTAAGGCGAGAAATGTAGTTTTTCTACTACAAAATGCACGATAGCAAGTGTAATGAGATAATTAGTTAATACCATGGTTAAATATTTAGAAACTTGTAAGAAAAGATTGGGTTCTCGACTTTTAAATGTGACATTACGATTGCCTGTGAAATGAAAAATGACCGATAGCACATAAGCAATTGACACAGCATACTGATAAGGAATTCCTACAATTTTCCAGAAAAAACTAAAGGAACAGAAGTTCACTACCGCTGAAAGCGCACCGACGGTTAAAAATGCTGCTATGTATCGCCTATTTTCAACAAGAAATTGGTAAGGTTTTTTTATTGTATTCATAAAACGACCTGATTATCTGGCACTCTTGTTGGAGGTAATTCTTCTAACGGTTTTTTCTCGATGATTTTATCAATAATAAACATCGGTCTTCTTTTAACTTCGTCGTAGATTCGCCCGACATACTCACCCATTAAACCTAAGCACAATAGTTGGATACCAGAAAAGAATGTCACGACTAAAACGGTGGTCGATAATCCAGGCGAAAGATTAATGCCATATAATTTTTGAAACACATACCATGCACCTAGCAGAAAACTAAATCCAGCAAAAAATCCACCAATGATCGACATAATTTGGAGCGGCCGGCTACTAAAGCTAATTAAGCCGTTTAATCCGATTCTTAACGATCCAGTGAACCGATTATAGTTGCCTTTTCCTGAATATCGCTCATCGCGATCATATTCGATAAAAGCTTGTTTAAAACCAACGTAGGCGACTAACCCTCGTAAAAATCCATGTGATTCATTGAGGTTGCGCAATTCTTCTATTACTCGCCGTGTCATGATTCGGAAATCACCGGTGTTGGTAGGGATTTTAATATCGCTGAACTTATTAATAACTTTATAGCCAATATGCGCAATGATTCTTTTAACGAGTGTTTCGCCCTTTCTTGAGCGGCGTTTTGCATAAACAACTTCATAGCCTTCGTTGAGTTTTTTGTACATTGTTTCAATTAAGCTGGGCGGATCTTGTAAATCAACGTCTATTACGACGCATGTTTTTCCTTTGCAGGCGAGTATACCCGCCATGGCGGCGGCGGGTTGACCAAAGCGTCGTGAAAAAATAATTAATTTTATGTTCGGATTGCGTTGAATTTCGTGTTGAATCACCTGATCTGTTTTGTCAGGGGAAGGATCCAGACAGAAAATAATTTCATAATTTAAGCCTGTTTTGTTGAGCACGGCTTCGGTCCGCTCAAGAAATGGCTTAATGTTTTGTTCTTCTTTGTAAACAGGAACTATGATGGATATTTGTTTGTCTAATGATAAAGTTCCATCTCGACTCATAAGGTTTGCTCCATATAACCAGCTTTTATTGCAGCGATATGATATACGATATTTATTTGATGTACTATCATTGTCTCTAGCCTGGCGGCTAAAAACTTATATTGAAAAAATATAAAATTAAATGCAGTATACGCAAAATAGTTTGCTCATTCATATCAAAATGGAGTTGATAATGCCTATCCATAATCTAGGACTGGTTTCACGCGGCGGTGAATTTCAATCTGTTATCGCAAATAGTGTCTATACCGATGCAGGTGGGAATGCGTTCGATATAGAGCTAGGGATTCATAAAATAATTCAACAATTAACCTACAATAGAGAACAAGAAAACTCGGTTTATCTCATCGGAAATGGCGGTAGCGCCGGTATTGCGAGCCATGCCTTGACTGATTTTCTGAATGTATGTCGATTGCGTGCATTTACTTTGCATGACTCATCTTTAATCACATGTATGGCGAATGATTTTGGCTACGAAAATGCATATGCACGCATCGTGAATACTGTTTTACGTCCAGGTGATACCCTAATTGCTATTAGCAGCTCAGGAAAATCGGCCAACATATGCAACGCGGCTAAAATGGCCACTGAAATGGGCGGTGTTGTGGTGACATTGTCTGGATTCCATCAAGACAATCCGTTGCGCCAGTTAGGTGATATCAATGTTTGGCTCGATTCATCTGATTATGGCATGGTAGAGATTGGTCATTCCTTTGTTTTACACAATATTGCTGATCGAATCAGCGCAGAAATTAAAAAGGCCCGGGCTGCTACTATTCCTAGAGAAATACTCGAATCATAATAGGCGAAAAGTAACGCCCAGCTTTTTTCCTTCATCAAAGGCAATATGTGCAGGGTGAAAACGAATGTTTTTTAAGCTATCACTTCTAAAACCGATATTAATTTTAGCAAGTTCTGCTGCTTTTAAACCGCCAAATACCAGCGAGTATGGAATAGGCAAAAGCAACACTTTTCGGTTTTGGAGGCTGGCCAGGTTGCGGATCAATTCTGCAAAGCTGAGCGCTTGTTCTGCCGCTGCCGTAAACGGTGAAGTTGTTTCAACATCATTTTTTACCAGCTGTTCGATGAATAAAGACAGATCATTTAAATGACAAGGGTAAAACATTTTTTCTTTTAGAGACAGCACAGGAACAATTTTTGATTTTTTGATAACCTTATTGATTGACCCGACGATACCCTTTGCATGTTCATCATAGACCAAACCAGGCCGTACAATCACAGCGTTATAGTTTTTTGCATGCTGTTCTGTTGCGTATTTTATTCTTCCATAATTTGATTTAGCTTTCTCAAAAGCAGATAGCGATGAAATATAGATAATTTTTTTTACACCATGTTCTCTGGCTGCTTTGAATAACTCGATAGTGCCATCAAGATTTATTTTTTGACTGTTCAAATAATCATGGTGAGAAAAATCATATGCGCAATGAATTAGTACATCTATTTCTTTTAACGGAGTGTAATTATTTATTGTGCCTAACGTAAAAGGAATCTGTGTAACACTGCTATTTTGCACTTTTCTGCTCATTTCATAAATTTGATACTTTTTTTCATGCAGGAAGCGAGATAAATATGATCCGATATAGCCGCTTGAACCCGTAATAGCGATGTTTTTTATCATGATATTTCCATTCTGCAGGTATAGCCAATTCGATAAGCGTTGGCCATACTGGTTAAGGTGACAGATTGCGCTTGAATGCTGGGTAAAACACAGGCATCTACAACATGTATTCGCTTCATTCCAAATGGAGATCCAAAGCAATCACTTTCATTCGGTCGCAGCGGATTTTTTTTCATCGGAAAATTTCCGCCATAGTGATTTGAGACACCGACTTGGCTCATTCGGCAAGCGGGGATGAGTGGCATAAAACCTAAGCGGAACGCATTTTGTGTGAATAACCGAATAATTTTTTTGACATAGTACAAAGAATCATCGTGTTGATTACCTTTAACAATTAATTTTTCATTCTGAGGGTTAAGCCGCGCTGAAATGGAACCGGAAATACCGGCCGGTAGATAGCCTTGTAAAACAATCAGACGCTCGTAAAGTGGATATAAAGCGCCGCGAATATTTTTTAAAAACTTAATTTTCTTTTCAAATTCATTTTCATATAAATTAATGTAGGTGTGTAGTTGTAAATGTACGCTTTCGTTGAAGAAATCAGGACGGATTATTTCATAAAATAATTGGCTGATTGAAAGCGAAGGTTTTTTATGCAGCCCTTTAAAATGACGGAACATGATACTGGGTAATAGAAAATGCTGTGAGTCGCTGATATGCAGTTCCATTTCTTTTAGTTGAGACAGTGATTTCGTTAACAGATGAGTCGACATTATCACACCAGCGGCTAGAAAGACTTTTTTTCCAGTAAAAGTAACGTTGCTTCTATCATTTACATGATAGGCATTTATTGTTACGCCCTCAGCGTGTTCAGACAGTTGATCAACGCGAAATCCTGGCAAATATTCAAATAACGGATTTTTTTTTAATTCGCGGAGTGTATGACGCGTTGAGTAAATGGCATCTTGTGTGCATCCATACATGCATTCACCGCAATAAACGCAGCCTTTTTGTTGTGGGGTATCAGTTTGATAAATCGCTAATCTCGCTCCGCCCACTAAAATACCGTGCGAATTGAGTTTGTCTTTGGAAGTGAGGTAACGTTGCCATAGATGTTGAGCTTGTTCACCCAGTGTATATTTTTGAGCAGAAGCTGGTAAATCTGGCCAATCGTTGAAGTAATCTTGTAAGCAAGTTGAAACAGGAATGTGATTTAAAATTTTTTTGTAGTAGAGGTTCATCGTATCGACAGAAATAGGCCAATGCTCTATTTCTTTATTTCGATAAGGCATGATGGATGCGCCCCAGACATTGCTCAGCCCACCCCTGGCGAAAGAAGCGCGCATAACCGCATTGCTAATATCAAATTCATCTTCAGCGTGATCAATGTCATAAGGATAAACTGAACCAAACAAGTGTTTATTGAAAATGTTAGTTTTATTTTTATTTTCCCAGGGTAATTTTTTTTCAGGATAGATAATAGGATTGTTATTCTGCAGGCGATTTTCTAACTTCTCCTGCTCTAACGTTTTGCCCACATCTAACATCACTACTTTGATGTTATTACGTGCCAACAAGCCCAATGCGCAGCCAATTCCCGATGGGCCTGATCCAATGACATAAACAGTTTCCATACATTCCCATTTTTTATCTAGCACTTCCCTAAATGGGGATTGATTCTGCCATACTTAAAAAGCCTTTGCTATATGTTTATTATTTTGATATATACAAGAGCGCAAGGATGATAAGGCAGCAGAAAAATGCATAGCATTAGCAAAAAAACTTCATGGCTTTCAGTGATTTTATTTGGCTTATTCGCCATTTCATTGTTAACTCCCATCGGCTCAATTTTTGGAACCTATAATTATGTTCCTGCTAATGATTTTCGTGATCATGTTGCGGTGACTATTCAAGCAAAAATGGCGATTGATGAAGGTCAATTTCCGATTCGCGTCACGCCTTGGCAAAATGAAGGACTACGTTACGCGGAATATCAATTCTATGGTGTCTTACCTTATACAGTTAGCGGTTATGTTTACAAATATTTTATGCATTCTTCGCATGAAATATTACATAATCCATTTAATGCGTTAAAATTAGTTTTATTTTTAGCAGCAGTCAGTGGTGCTTTTTTTTCTTATTGTTTAGCGCGTTTATTTACACGTTCGGATGTATTAGCCATATTATCAGCGACAGCGTATTTGTTTTCACCTTATTTTATTTTGAATATAGATCATCGCGGCGATTACACAGAAGCATTTGCACAAGGTGTTCTACCAATTGCTTTATATTATAGCTTTAGAATGATTTATCTAGGCGAGTTAAAACTCTCAAATTTTATTTTTGCTGCGATGGGCTGGTTCGCGGTACTGACCAGTCACTTGATTACGTTTATGTATGGTTGTTTATTTTTTTCGTTAGTTACATTGGCATTCTTCGTGATGCGACTGAGCAATTTAAAAACGTGTATTGTTGCAGCTGCATCATTAGTTTATTCATGGGTGCTTGCTGCCTGGTATCTGGTGCCATTAATCGTTGTTGCACCTTATCTTGCTGTCGGACAAGGATTTAAAAATGGGAATGGTGGCGGTACCGGGTTGACACCAACTTCAATTTTTAATTTATTCGCATTGCGTAGCGGTAATGGCGATATATCACCTTCGTGGCCTGGCATGTATACCGCTATAGGATGGCCGATTTTAATCAGCTTTATTGTGTGTCTGTATTATGTGATATGGCCAAACATTTCGCGTAATAGTAAGCAATATAAATTAATGACTATCATCACCAGTTTATTTATTGTAGCGCTGGTGATGACTTGGTCGTGGGTGAATATCTGGCATTTTCTTCCTTACTTTTTGTCAGTCGGACAATATGGTTATCGATTTTTAGCTCAAATTATGTGGCTAGGGGTCATTTTATTTGTAATAGCCGGCCAAACTATTTTTGGTGATCAACTCGATGCAAGACATTTAGTGATAGGAATTTTTGTAATTTGTTTAGCGGGCGCATCTTGGATAATAAAACCCCGTGATGGGGTAGCAGTTTCTTCTTTGATGAACGCGCCAGACATTCTGATGGCAGGAGAATGTTATGCTACGTCGTCTGAAAAAATACCATTTTATCCAGGCCTACAAAAATATGGTTTTATCCAAATGCCACTGGTGACGATTGATAGGCAATTATTATTGGATCGTCCGGTGAATTTAACTCCCGATTTGCTTTCATCTAAAAATTCGATGGTGTTGCAGGGAGTCATGTTACCAGAGTCTGAGCCGAGTACATTATTTATTAAAATTAATGGACAAGTTATTTCGTCAAAACAAGTTAAACCAAACCAAATACTGAATTGGAAAGTACCGCTTACTCAACAATCTAAGTCAGTTTCGCTTTCCATTAGCCAGGTTTTTGCTAATCATCACAGTGATCCAACGCCTGATTATTTAAACAAGATACTACCTATATTGGTTAATAAATTTGAATTGGTCTCGAATGAAATTTCGCCAGTTCCAATCCTGCCCGCAGAGCAGGTCCGCCGTTCATGTCAACAAAACAATTCTGTCACTCAATGTACGATCACGCTCAAGTCATCACCAATGGCTGTGCAATTGCCGGTATTATATTATCCAAAAATGCTATCTGTTTTATTGGACGGTAAAAAAATCAATTATCAAGCGACCTATTATTCCTTTCCGTCGGCTGTAAATAAAATTAAACAATTTGATGCACACCATAGTTCGAACCCATTTACGCTAGCCACAATTATTGTTCCAGCAGGCAAACATACCATAGTCATTAAAAATTCAGGAATTCATTGGGCCAACATGGCGTCTTTGTTGGCTTGGCTTTTGCTTAGTATCGTTGCGATGTACACATTTGCGAAATATGTAGGAGAAAAATTTAATGCAAAGTAATCAGTGGCCAAAAACTCGCGCACGCTTAACCGAAGAACAAGAACGAATCAGTGATGAATTTATGCAACACTGGCTTGAAGTATTAGCAGTTCATCCGCACTATAGCTTGGTCGAGAAATTTAACCATGGCTACGTTGTAGAACATGCTCCGAAACAGTTTGTCAGCACTCTGGAGATTGGCGCAGGTGTTGGCGGACATTTCAAGCATGAAATATTAACAGAAGAACAAAAACGAAATTATGTCGCTATTGAACTCAGAGAGAATATCGTTAAGAAATTTAAAGAATCTCATCCTGATATAAGAATTGAGTTAGGTGATTGTCAAAAAACACTTCCTTTTAAAGACGGTGAGTTTGATCGAATTTTAGCGATACATGTTTTAGAACATCTTCCTAATTTACCGGCTGCCCTAAAAGAAATGCATCGTTTATGCAACAAAAAACAAGGTATTTTCTCAGTCGTTATTCCGTGCGAAGGCGGCATGGTGTATGGCGTTGCTCGTAAAATATCGGCAGAAAAGATTTTTGTGCGCCGCTATAAACAGCCTTATAAATGGTTTATTGAAAATGAGCATATTAATATGCCGCGTGAAATCATGAGAGAGCTATCTCGATACTTTAAAATAGAGCACAAAAGTCTTTACCCTTTCTCTGTACCTATTATCAATTTGAATCTTTGTATCGGATTGACATTGCGACCTCGCACCGATATTTCGGTAGGTAGTTAAAGTGCTATGGTAATAACGAATAAAAAAGCTTGGCAATATTTATTTTTATTTGGACTGTTGTCAATTGCATTGTTGGCGCCCATTGGCTCAGTTTTTAGCACTTATGCATATCTTCCAAAAAATGATTTTCGCGGTCATAGCGCGTTAATCATGCAAGCAAGAATGGCAATCGATGAAGGCCAATTTCCCATTCGAGTTGCACCCTGGGAACATCAGCAACTACGTTACCCAGAGTATCAGTTCTACAGCGTTTTACCTTTCACAATTGCGGGTTATCTCTATAAATTTTTTATGCTTACTCATAGCCAATTGTTAAAAAATCCATTTAATACGCTCAAGCTTATTATCTTGATGACTATCACAATCGGTGGAATTTATATTTATCGATTTTCGCGCTTATTTACCAAATCAGATATTATTGCGCTGCTTGCAGCAACTGCGTATTTATATTCTCCCTATATGATTTTTAATATTACCCTGAATGGCGACTTCACTGAGATTGTGGCGCTTGGATTATTGCCTGTCGCTCTTTATTACAGTACAAGATTGTTATTAAGCACTCAATGTCATTTGCAAGATGGATTTTTTTCAACGTTAGCGTGGTTTTCTATTCTAACAAGTCATTTAATTACATTTGCCTACGGTATTTTATTTTTTGTGCCGACAGCAGGTCTTTTTTTAATGATTAATCCATTAAGGTGGAAACGATTTTTGCTTGTCATGGCTGCGATTGGATATGCTGGTGCGTTAGCGGCATGGTATATCGTACCAGTCGGTGAATTAGCGCCCTTCTTAGCTGCATCCCAAGGTGCTCATTTAGGCTTAACACCCACATCTATTTTCAATCTTTTAGCGATAAAATCAGGTGGGACAGACGTATCCCCTTCTTATCCTGGGTTCTATGCATCTATTGGTTGGCCTTTTATCTTCGCTCTGTTTGGGTGTGTCTATTTCCTGATATGGCCAAAAGATTCACGTCACAATGATCAATATAAAAAAATGTTAGGTATAACATTTTTATTTTTGGCAGCGGTGGTGATGGCGTGGTCGTGGATTAATTTTTGGAAATATCTTCCTTATTTTTTGTCGATAGGACAATTTGGCCATCGTTTCCTTGCACAGATCATGTGGCTAGGTGTGATACTATTTATCTTTGCAGTACAAAATATTTTTCATGAGCCTCTCGATGCCCGTCATTTAATTATCGGAATTTTCCTGATTTGTTTTGCAAGTTCATCTTGGCTAGTTAAACCGCAAGATGGTTTACCAGTCTCTTCTTTATTAGCGGCGCCAGAAATTAATGCCGGCGCTCATGATTATTTTATACGTCCCGATACATTAGCTCCGTATCCAGGATTAAAAAAATATGGATTTGTTCAGATACCATTAGAAATTGTGGATGGCGAATTATTACTAAATCATCCAGTGCAGTTACCTTCTTATTTACTTTCACCAGATACCATACTCATTCTGAAAGGAATGATGCAAACAAGTGCAAGCCCAGGACTATTAGTCATCAAACTTGGTCAACAAGTCATTGCAACAAAACAAATTAAACAAAATGAAGCAGTTAATTGGATGGTTCCTATCGGTCAATTTTATGTTGAGCATTTTCATCCACATGAAAATATTGCGTTAACTGTTTCTGCTATTCTAGCAAATAACCAAACAGTGCCTGATAACCTACTTCCTATGTTGATTGATAAATTTGTTTTAGCGTCGAAAACTGTGCCGCAAATGACTATTTTACCTGTAGATAAGTCAACCTCTTCTTGCATACATGATAAAAACAGCACTCGTTGCAGCTTTACGAATGATTCAGACGAAATTGCCGCTCAGTTGCCTGTGATGTATTATCCAAAGATTCAAGATGTTTTATTGGATGGAAAACCCGTTCAATATGAACCGAGTTTTTATCGAAATGACCTTGCCATCAAACAAGAAGAACTTAGTCCAGTACATGATCAAATGCCTTTTATGTTGACCACTGTTCTGGTTCCAAAAGGAAAACATAGCATAGTTGTCGAGGAAAATGGCATTCATTGGGCAAATACAGTTTCAATTCTAGCATGGGGTTTATTAGGGATATTTGGATTGATTCTCGTCATGAATACATACTTTAGAAAGGATGGTTGACGATCGAAATCTACTTATCAGCGAGTTACAATTTCGTAGGAGTTTTTTAAAATGATTGGATTGCCCCCGCCCGGGACTTGGTGTTCAAATCAAGCGATTCTTGAACTAATTTGGGAACACAAAATATCTAGCTTTGTTGATGTCGGTTGTGGCGGAGGACTTCTTTCAGCCCTTTTGTGCGAATAAGGTTTGAGTGGCGTCGGTGTAGATTTTTCTCCAGAATCACTTACTGAGACAAATAAAAGATGGGAATAAACCCGTAAATTGGAAGGAATAAAGAGCGATGCAGTACGACATCAAGAAAATTCAAGAACAGATCAAGACTAATGGCTACTTCGTTCTCAAAAATGAGCGTACGATAGAGCTAGCCAACGGTGCTCGGCAGGAATACCGGGACAGCTTTAACAAACTTCCTCTGCGAAAGGGCGGCTTCAGTTACAGCGAATTGCAAAAGACTTCCATTCGAAAGAAAAACATCTCTAGCGCGAATGGAGTGGGTGAAAGCTATCCTCAGGTGTTACAAACGGTATATTACCCGACCGTTGTCGGTCTTCCCAACTTGAAACAAATATTCGATCTTGAAATTGAGATCAAGAACCAGGCGGTTAACATGCCAGCTGATTTTGGCAATGATCCTAAACGGGATCAATGGTGGAACGCGAGCCGCGTTCACCACTATCCTTGTGGCGGTGGATTTATGGTTCAACATCGTGACACCCATTTCCCCAATATTATGGGTCAACCCAGGTATATTCAGGTGCTCTTCTTGATGTCAGAAAAAGGTAAAGACTTTCACACTGGCGGCGGCTTTATTTACGATCTATCGGATCGATATATCGATATCGAAGAAGAGTTTGGTTTCGGAACGATGTTCTTTTTTGATGGTCGCATCGCTCATGGAGTTAAAGATGTCGATCCTCTTGACGACTTTTCATTAGACAGCACAAAGGGTCGAATGGCTGCTTTAACGACGCTTTATCAATATCGCGAGTAGTGCAGTGTTGGAAATAACCTTAAACAACTGTATGGGGTTAAGTAATTAGTTCAATAATCCTATCACAAACGTATTGAGAAAACGGTAGAGAAGAAGTAAATCCCGGGGAAACAGCATTGAGAATGTGCATTGACTGTTTATCGCCCTCTAAAATGAAATCCATTTCTAATTTCTTTTCTTTTACATTGAGAAGTTGAGCGCGTATACCCGGCTTTCCAAACTGAGTATAATTTTCTTTTTTTACATCCTTCGCTAATACGCTTGCCAATTGAACCATATAATGCCGAGAATATTTTTTCATTTCTTCTAGCGCGAGTTTTTTAAAATCAAACTTCGAGTAGAAGAATAACCCCAGTTGTTTTTTTAGAATTTCAGTAAATTCGCTGAATTTAAAGCGTTCTAAAAGATTATATTGTTCGCGCCAGAAAGCAGGAATAGCGGTTGGACCAATTTTAATTTGGCCTCCTACGGTAATGGTGAAATGCACGCCTAGAAATGGATTTTTTAAGTCGGGAACCGGATAAATATTGGTTTTAAATGAATGCTTAGGTTCATTTGAATATAAATATATACCCTTAAATGGCAACACGCAGTAGTGTTGAGAAAAATTGAAATCTTTGGCAATTTGATCTGCGTAGAGCCCAGCGGCATTAATAATATAGCCAGGTTGATAATTTCCGGCCGTTGTCACTATCATGCCATTGCGGATTTTTTTTAAATATTGAGCGTTACAGTGAATTTTTATTCCCTCTCGGAGCGCGTCGTGTTTCATCGCATTGAGTACTTGATTTGGATCAACCGATGCAGTCGAGGGTGAAAAAAGTGCTCGTTGATGTGTTCTTACCCTTGGTTCAATTTCAGAAGCTTCTTGTTCAGTGATTTCCTGTAAAACAACTCCATTCTCTCTGCCTCGTTTTAAGAGGATGTCCAGTCCAGCCAAATCGTCCTCATTTTTTGCTACGACGAGTTTACCACATTTATTGATGGGAATTTTCTTTTCGTCACAATATTCAGTTAACAGTTGATTACCTAACCGAGTAAATTTAGCTTTTAGGCTGTCAGGAGTATAATAAAATCCTGCATGAAGTACACCACTGTTACGCCCGCTTGCATGAAAACCACACTCACTTTCTTTTTCAATGACAATGACACTTGCCTCTCTGAATATTCTTTTCAAACAACGCGCAACATTCAATCCGACGATTCCCGCGCCAATAATTAAAAAATCACAAGTTGCTACTACTTTATTATTCATTGTCAAATTCCAGTGTCTACGAATGATTTGCACCATAGCTCGATGCATAATACGGAAAAAATTGTGTAGGCAGCATCTGCCCTACCTTCTCGATCAAGTTTGATTAATTGATCTACTGCTTTTGAATCAAAAATTCCTCTGGATTTAATTGCTGATTCCGATAAAACATCTGCCAACATCGGTTGCAATTCTTTGTGTAACCACCGGCGTAACGGTGCGCCAAATCCGGCTTTAGATCGATAAATTACATCTTTCGGCAAATAGGGCTCCATGGTTTTTTTAAATATTGATTTACCTATTTTACCTTTTTGTTTGAGATATGTTGGTATCCGTGTTGCAAAATCAATTAAATCAGGATCGAGCAATGGAACGCGCACTTCGACTCCAGCCGCCATTGCCATTTTGTCGGTGTAATTTAAATTATGATCGGCAAGAAAATGTTTACCCTCAAGATAAAGCATACGATTGAGTGGATCATGTTCATTGGATACACGCTGCAAACTCGTTAATAGTGGGGTTGCGGTATCTACATTTTGAACGGCATTTGCCATCTCTTTGCTATAAAGCGTTCTTCTTAGCCCTTCGGTGCTCCACATAAAATGACTAACGAGTCGTCGCTCGGCTGACAAATCAGCGTAAGCAAAAACTTTTGCTAAGCGGCGAACAAGTGGTGATTGCATCGATTTATTTACACTTTGACCTGCTAACATAGCAGATGAATAGGCTGCCATTTTCTTTCGTAGCGCGAGGGGAAGCCAAGTCCAAAATCGCTCAGTATGAATGGCCAGATGACGTCTGTAGCCGGAAAAAATATCATCGCCGCCAGCACCAGACAATAATACTTTTATACCGTCTTGACGCGCTGCTTCTGCTATCAATAAGGCATTAATTGGCGCTGGGTCAGCTTGCGGTTCATCTAAGTGATAAAGCATTTTTTTTAAATGTTTTATCATATTAGCTTCAACTTCAATGATTCTGAGATCCACATTTAAATGTCGCGCAACCTGTTTTGCATAAGGTAAATCGTTTGGATTGCCATCAATCGATGTGCCATCTGAAAATCCGATGCTGTAGCATTGAATAGAATTGTTGTTCTGCAGCTTTCTCATCATAGCGACAATAGAGCTAGAATCTAAACCGCCAGATAAAAAGGCTCCCACAGGAACATCTGCAACGAGTTGGCGAGAGACAGCTTGCGTCAAGTGTCCATCTAACTCAGCACAAATGTCTTTTTCTGAAATTTGCAATCGTGAATTGCCGTAAGGGTAATCATAGTAATACCAACGTTTTTCTATACGACCCTGATTGATAATCATCGCTTCACCGGGTTGAAGTTTTTTTACAGATTGCAATGCAGTTTGCTGTCCAGGACACCACAAATAGGCTAAATAATAATGTATTGCTGTTAAATCTAGGTTGCGCTCAACTTCACGGCAAGCTAATAATGATTTGAGTTCAGAAGCGAATAAAAAACCAGAATTTGTTTCGCTATAGTAAAGTGGTTTTGTTCCTACCCCATCTCTCGCGATTAATAATAATCCGTCTTGACGTCCATCATAAATAGCAAAGGCAAAAATTCCATTCAGTTTTTTTAACATGGAAATACCTTCTTCGGCGTATAAGTGTAGCAACACTTCTGAGTCAGTTTTGCTATAAAAACGATGACCCTTTTTTTCAAGCTCATTGCGTAATTCTAGATAATTATAAATTTCACCGTTATAAGTGAGCCATAATTTATTTTCTGCAGCAGAAGAAACAGTACAATGACAACATTCACAATTAACAGTCATCGGTTGACGACCTTCAGGTGTAAGATCAATAATGGATAAACGCTGATGCGCCAGTCCAACACGATTGTTGGCGTGTGCTAAAAGCATATCACCTTGATCATCGGGTCCACGGTGGGCGATAAGCGCCCCCATTTTTTTTAGTAGGTCAGAATCAAATTCGCCTGAAAAACCAGCTATTCCGCACATTGTTTATTCTTCATTTCGAGATATTTAACATCGACTAAAAACCATAACCAAAATCCTTGTAAAAAATGATAGATCAGGCCTTCTTTACCATCTAAAAAACCAAACCGAACGAAATAACGGTAAATAAAATAAATAGAAGGTCTGATAATACTGGGCAAGTTATTCCAAATTTTATAGCGCAGCCATTGCTTTTTTCCACTCTGTCCAGAAAGGAATTTGATATTTTTAAATAAGTCTTTATTTGACTTAAAGCGCAAGAATTCTTGTGCTTCAAATGACGCATAATGATTATGCTTTTCTACCCAATTGGTAATTCCTTTAAGATTGTGGTCAACAAAATCATTTTTTAACTGACCAATTTTACCCTCAACTTTGACATGCTCATTGATAATGGAATGAATGCTTGCATGCTCTGGACGAAATAATCGCAGTAGATAAGTAGGATAATATCCACCCCATTTAATCCATTTATTCATAAAAATAAATCGTCTTGGAATGTGATAACCCACCACAGTCGTTTCAAGAACAGCAGATTTAATTTCGATTTTTAACGCATTAGTTAAATATTCATCGGCATCTAAAAACAATATCCATTCAGAAAATTCTTTTGCATATTGAATAGCATATTCACGCTGATTTTTGTAATTATCAAATTTTCTTAAAATGACTTCAGCGCCCAGCGATTTTGCTTGTTCAACTGTGTCATCAGTGGAATGTGAATCCAACACGATGATTTTATCAGCCAAATCAGTCACATTGTTGATTGCGCGATTGATGTGGATGGATTCATTGTAAGTTAAGATTATCACGCACAAAGATACTTTCATTTTGACCCCATCCGTTGATAAATTACACGCATTCCAATTGATCACTTTCTTTAGTTTCAAAATAGTTCTGTGTCGTTTGCATGATGGCACTGATGACTTGATCCCAGGATTGTAAATTTCCTAGAATAAGATTTTCACGTTTGACATGTAAAATAGGGACTTCTGTTTCTAAATTATTAATGACCCGATAGTTGACATTTTTGAGTAATTCTCGGTGAGGTCCAATGTCAGATACATATGATTCTTTAGCAAAAAAAAAACGCCTTCAGAAGCCGCATTATAAGAATTTTCTATCGATGTTGCTGTCAGATAATATTTTGCATGTTTTAAGAGTTCACAGACTTGTAATTGTGTTAACACTCCACGCAAGATCACTCGTTCGTCTTTTTGTATATAGTTCGGAACATCTTTTGCAATCCCTGCGATAACAAGACGAAGACTGGGATCGGATTGATGTAAATGTAAATAAATTTTGTAAACATCATCAATGCACTTGTAGTATTGACAAGTACCAACAGCGACAGCGATATTTTCGAGGCGGGAATCACTTTGAGATGTTATTTCTTCATCGCTGCCGTTAACAGAAACAACTAGTTGAGCTTGATAAGAATCGCCTAACAAGCTGAGAGAAGCTTCTGACTCAATTCGAGAGCCCTTTTGGGCGGAACATATTTACTCGGATTAACCAGAGGCAAAACATTTGCAATATGCATCCAATTCACTCGA
>Ga0207089_1037_pt1 | contig 35692 bp, 43 predicted proteins | sample Alteio_BWMinHeat_49_FD_153571 | JGI IMG/M metagenome (GOLD analysis project Ga0207089, IMG submission 153571) | Enriched cells from forest soil in Barre Woods Harvard Forest LTER site, Petersham, Massachusetts, United States -... | ecosystem: Environmental > Terrestrial > Soil > Temperate forest >...
GAGTTATGGTTTGGTTATTGAGTAAAGGAGCTAAATGATAAAGTGTTAATGACTGGAACAATACAGGATGATGGCACCATTGGAGAAATTGGCGGAGTCACAGAAAAGGCTGATGCGGCAGGCAAATACGGAGCTAAAATATTTCTTGTACCACAAGGGCAAGCAACAGTAGAGATTCAATCATGTGATGAAAAAACAGAAGGAATATTCACCTATAGATCATGTACCGCACAAGAAAAACCGCTTTCTCCAATAACTGAAAAGCAATATGGAATGAAAGTCATTGAAGTTAATAACATAGAACAGGCACTTTCATATTTCAATTCTATAACCTAATCTTAGATTTTGTTGTTGTGTAATTTTCTAGATTGTTTTGATTTGTACTTTATTTTGGAAAACTATTGTACGTAATGTTATATTGCCAATGTTTTCTATCATGAAATAGATGTCTGATATAGAGTCCAAAGTTGAAGGAATATTGATCAAGGATCATACTCTAGTTATTGATAAAAACATGCAACACAGTTTAGAACAGAAAGGCTTTGGCGAAATAATAAAAAAGAAGTTTTTTCTCAAACCGTTTGAATCTCTTTATCTCTTGTATACCGGTAATCTCAAATTACTGAAAGGAAAACTACAAGTTAACTTTGACTCTATGATGCAAGAATGTGTAAAATATGACGTTGATGCACTTACAAAATTTTTGATCTATCGTGATTTGAGGTCTAGAGGCTATATAGCAAAAGATGGGTTTGGATTTGGTTCTGATTTTAGGGTTTATGAGAGAGGTCAATTTGGTGAAAAGGCTGCAAAATATGTTGTATTTGGACTAAACGAAGGAAGACGCCAAAAAATGGGTTTGCTACAAAAACAAATAGAGCAAATAACTACAATGGGTAAAGAACCAGTCCTTGCTGTAATTGAAAGGCGTGGGGAAGTAATTTACTACAAGATCTCAAAAATACAATTTCATGAAAATAAGGATCAGCCAGGCATTTCACCCATAGAATTTTGACTTTATCTTAAAATATTGTGGAATCTTAGTGTCCTGTGTGGAGTTTAAAGAAATATACTGTTTTGATTGCAAGAAAACTTTGGGAAGATATAACGAAAAATATTTTTCAGACTTGAAGATGGGTGAAATGATAAAAGTAAATCATTCTTCTCATATACATGAAGGACACGAGATTGTCATAAGAAAAATAACTGTCTGAATTGGTTTTTTATTCACCCGAATGAATGTATAGTAAATATTTTATAGTAAACGTAACACGGTAGCGTTAATGAAGCCGATTTATCTGGCCATTGCATTATTTCCATTAATCGTATCAATTATACCAAATGCTCTTGGTTCATTTGGTGATACCACATTAACATCTCCTAAAATGGTGAATACCTTTGGGCAACAACTGACTAGCTTTCAGGTTGGTCAACAAATTGGAATTGAATCAGCACTCACGAATCATGCTAAATCTGAGCAAAAATTCACATATGTTGTACAAGTATTGAACAAAGACGGAGGAGTGGTATTTCTTGGACAGTTTTCAGCATCCATGCTTTCTAATCAATCATTTACTGTATCAGAGGTTTGGGTCCCAAATACACCAGGACAATATACTGTACAGGTATTTGTATGGGATAGTTTGACATCTGCAATTCCTCTCACAAATGTATTGCAAACTCCAATTACTGTAAATCCGTAGTTTTTCTGCAATTTACGGACAAAAATTTCATATTGCTTTACAATTATTGAATTTAAATTTTTAGTATGAATCATTAGTACCAATTCTTAGCATTGCTTAATTATCATGACAAATTTTGGTTGCTAATGCCAGATGAATCATGTAGAACTTGCGGTGGGACTCTTGTAAACTGTTCATTGTGCCCAAGTTGTAGGAAGATGACGCAACGAATTTGTAATATTTGCGGTTTTAAAACAAAGGAACAAGTCCATTCTAATTGTCTGTATGTGGAATCATCTCAGACAAGAAATGGAATGAAGATTAATCTCATTGTTCCTATGTCTGGCAAGAAAAAAGAAATCAATCAAAAATCAGAAAAAGTACATACTATGCGAAATGCACTTTTAGTATTTGGAGTTATTGGCTTTTTTGTCTTAGGATTTGCAACTGCTAATTATTTTGATCTTTTTCAAAGTCAGACAAGTGAAGCTCAGACAATGAAAACTACCATCCCACAACCATTGTCACAAAACCATGATAATTTACCACGTGGTTCTTTTGACAATTGTCTTGCATATGGAAGCGGTCAATCCATGACAGTTACCTGTCCAACTGAATATGGTTATGTGTACAAGACTATACTGGATATGCCACAAAAACTTGCATCTGAATTTTCAGGTGAGGTTTTCTCCATAAGAGGACTCTCAGTTATAGAATATTCTGATGGTTCAGTTGTTTTACAATATCATAAAAATTTGTATGCTACAAGTTTCTTTGCAAATTAATCTAGACATAGTTCACAGTCACATGTTGTGCTAGAATCATTCTTAGCAATACATTTGGCATGTTGACCTGCCTGACACTGAACGCATATGGCACTGGAATTCTCTAAAGTAGAATATTTTTTTGCACCATCAAAACCAAAACCGCCATCTTGGGGGCCAACCATCGAAATAAGATGTAATTGCCAGTATTTTAGACTGTATTTGCTGTACAAAATGCCAATTGGGCTTCAGATGAATAACTATTAGTTATTATGTGGATAAAAATCCCAAAAAGTCATGGACGCAGACAGAAAAATGTATCCTGCCACTTGTGCGGATTGCAAAAAAGAAACCCAAGTCCCATTCCAACCAAAAGAAGGAAGACCGGTATATTGTCGCGAATGTTTACCAAAACACCGTGGCGAACGTAGATTTTAAGCTGAAATATGCTTATTTTACTTTTTTTAACTTAGAATTATTTTCAAATAAAAAATTTTGAACTGTTTTAAAATAATAAAATGCTCCCGCCGGGATTTGAACCCGGGATCACCGCCTTGAGAGGGCGGTATGCTTAGCCGGACTACACCACAGGAGCTTGCTAAAAACCATAAAGAATAGCAATTTAAAGGAACTCTTTGATTTACTTAAACTTCCAAACTTTGTAATTTAGAACCTTGTATTCTAACCGAACTCGTATTATACGTGAATGCGAACCTTACAGTTTTTGAATTGACAGTAAGTTAGAGCACCTTTTACAACACATTAGCTAGAATACAAGAAAAGTCAACAAACCCTTCTAATTGACCTTAATTGACAAAAACTGCAATAATTCCTAACTTTATAGATCTTTTTGGTATTTTGTAATTTATGCCAGTTGAAAACCTTCCCGCTTCTACTAATAGGGATTATAGCTATCGTACTTTCTAGTACATTCATTCCATATTCTAGTGCAACCACCGCAATCGCTACTCCACTTCAATATGATATTACCGCATCATCATCAGGGCACAGTAATGTTTGCGGAGATCATCTCTGTGGTCCTGGTGAATACTGGAAATTGAAGGAGGAACTTAATGCCATTCAGCATAAGGGTTCAGGAAGTAATATGACAAAAGCTGCGACTACAACTACAACACCAACTACAACACCAACTACAACACCAACTACAACACCAACTACAACACCAACTACAACACCAACTACAACACCAACTACAACACCAACTACAACACCAACTACGCTAAACATGACAATGTGGATAAATCACTTAGAATTCTTGCAAGGCGATCCAAGTGTGAATTTATCCTTTAATGAAAACAATTCTAGAGTCGGTAGTAACATGAGCGGTCTTATAATTGGGTCAAATACCATAGGAGATGTGGCAACTAATGGTGGCGATAAAGTCATAGCGACAGGCCTACAAGTACCTCCGCACTACTCTATTACCAACGTGGTCGTCTGTTATGAAGACTCTAACAGTACAAGAAGCTTTATTGATCAAATAAGACTAGATCAACTACAGAATCCTTCAAGCACAGTACTCATACTAAATGATACACATTTGACAAATACAGGACCCAACTGTGTGACAAGCCATCCAACACTAGTTAATCCAAGCAAAGGCGAGGTAATGCTTGATTTGCGATTAAACTTTGGAAACACTTCTGACAAGATTGTAATAAGAGAAGTAGGTTTAGTTCTAATACCAAGTTAGGCTCTGCTAATATCTTCTAGGTGTTAAGTTTTGGATGGCAGAAGATCATTTTCAGATTAATTTTCACAGATTTTATCTAATTGGAATTGTTTACCGGTTATCTGATAAATTACTACTTTTTATACTAAAATAAAGGAATGTTTTGTCATTGGATAAATTTGTAAACTTTAATAGCTTAGATCCTTTATAGCAAAAAATTAAAATGAAATTTACATGGATTCGAAAATTCTACCAGAAAAACTTTCACTTTCCAATTTTCCAGTAGGATTGGGTGGATGTAGAAATGACGGTACTAATTTTCAGTGTTGTGAGTATAATATCACTGTGTTTGATGACAAACAAGAAGAACCATCTATACATGAAATAGATGGAAATATTATAAAATTACATCATGGATCATTCTCTGAAACTAATGTTGGTGTTTTGAAACAGTTAGAGGACATGAAAGTTTTGATAGATGAACAATGGAATCTTAGAATGTTTCTAACAAAGATAAAAACAAAGAGCAAACAAATTTCAAATTCATATATACAAAATTGTCTTGTAGATGCAGGTGTCTATGCAACAAAAGCAAAAGAATTTGTTAAATCATCAGATCCTCTGGCAGATGTTTGGATAAAATGCGCATCTTATTTTCTTGCAGATGCAATATTCTTGATAAATTCAAAACGACCTAGTCCAACCCACATGTTGGAAATAATTCGTGGATTTGATAAAAATAAGATAAACCAAAGCTTTTCAGTTGTCCACCAATGCCTTGGAATAGAAAGAGCATCAACATCGCTTCTTTCGAGAATGGTAAAATCCACCATTGGATTTTCTGATATGGTTGAAAAAAATAATCATTCAAAAATTATTCAACAAAAATATGATTATCTGGTACAAAACTCGCTTCTTTCAGATTGTTACTTTTACCTTGGTTACATAAATCGAAATAATGTAATTAAAACAAAAGATGCATTGCATCGTAACTTAGAATATGCTCATTTGCTTAAAATTGCTCTTGATACAGAAAGTGATCCGTTGGTAGTTGAACGCCAAGCGACAATCCTCTTAAAAACAACAAATGATCTTCTAACTACAATGAAAAATTGAAGCACATAACACTGTTTTCCAATTTGATGATTTTTTGACAACCTTTAAAACCCTGTAAGGAGAAATCCCAGTTATGACAGATGCAGCATGCGGATGCGAGTCTTCCGCAGAAAATAAAGTAGAATGCGATTGCCAACTGCAAGGAGAATGCTATTGTGATGCTAATTGTACTTGCAAACATTCCGTCTGTAAGTCGCAAGTAGCCACATTCAAATAAATTTAGGAAACTCCTTTTTCTTTTATTTTTAAGATTCTAGTGTTACTTTTCGTCTTCTTCCTGAAAGCCCCATGTTTTTACCAATTCTTTTTGGAATTTGTCTACCTGCTTTTCATTTAGGGCAATTCCACAATTTTTGTGCGTTGGTACAACAACCATTCCATCTAATTTGAAGTCAACTTCATACATGTGTACCTTGTCACATTCGCACATAGTCAAAATAATATCATGCCATTATATTTGCCTATTTGAAAGATTTAACTATAGGATTTTTTCTTATACAGCCAATGCAAAAGTATTTTCTTTTAGCATTTTTTGCCGGTTTATTTTTAATTCCCATTGGACTACATTCTGCATTTGCCGAGACTTGGTATCCAGGTGAGGGACTCAAAGTAGGTGATTATTACAGATACAGTGTTTGCTTTACCGACTGGCATAACTGTACTCCGATAGAACTTGACTTTTGGATTCAGAATAAAACTAACGATGGCAGTGGTTATAATGTGCAGTTTCTTGCTATTGATGGAAACAATGTACAAAAAGGTCATACAGTATTTGGAATGGTAACGCCAGATCCTACATATTCTGATCCAAATATTGCAGATTATACCAATGTTTACAGAAATACAATAATCTGGCTTGATGCGTTTGCAACTTCTGACAGCCCTAAGGACTTTAGTTATCCAGCATGGGGTAGAACAGGATCAGTTGGAGGTCAATCGGTAGGACCAATTGATCAAGAACAAGTAACTGTTCAAGGAGGTACATACAAAGCATGGGTTGTTGGTTGGCACAAAGGTGTAGATAACAAATTGTGGGTAGTACCTAGCATGCCATTCCCAGTAAAAGCAGTAGTCTATACAGATGTTACACAAGGAACACCTCCGCCTCAATTTGTTGTAGAATTATTAGAGACCGGAAATAGCCAAACCCCGCCTTCATTTCTAAATATAGTTTCTTCTGCCATAGCTGGAGCTGGAATTTGTCCTACAGATGATACATCTGCAGTTCACCATTCCATAAATACTGATACAAGTTCAATGATTATTGAATATAGGTATACTCCAGCAGTTCCACATCAAGGATGTCCAGTTCAGTGGTCATTGTACTTTGAACAAAACTACGATCCAAACCAGAAAATTCAAAATATTCAATATGATATCTATACTGTAGATGATCAAGGAAAAAAAGTTGGCTCAGTTGCAGAAAGCCTTGGTAAGAGTACTTTATTTGCACCAGTGGGAGATGATTTTAGAACTATTATAATCAACCAACCTCCTCCGACTACTCATTATATCATAAATGTTGCTGGTACTGGACCAGAAAATTCAGTTCCTGATAATACACTATCTGGATTAATCAAGGTTGATGTCACAACAGCACCTCCACTTGTTAAAACTCCAGAATTTCCAGTCAGTGCTATAATGATAATGGCTCTAGTTGTATCAATGGTTATTCTATTTACAAGATTTAAGACAAACTTTTCTAATCTTAAATTCTAGAACGCGTTATACTGGCTGATAATAAATGATAATCAAGCTAATGCTTGGGATATGTGTTATAGCTGCAAGTGTAATAGGAATACTTTGGTTTACATATTTTGCAGGACCGCAAAATGGAGAGGTTGTTCCACGTGAAGCTAGTCAGTGGCATATAGGAAAAGGAGCTCAATACAATCCAGTGATGCAATATGATATTTCAACAAACACAACAAAATTTTCTGCAAAGATTGAATTTTTATCTGCTACAAATCCTGGAAATCAAACACTTTTCATTCAGATAAATCCTAATACAAACGAGGAGATAAACCAAACAGTTCCAGTAAACATAGTTTATGATTTCAATCAGGTCTCAGATAATGCAAAACCATTTTTTACCATCTTGGATTCAACAGTTTTTTCAGTGAGAGATCTTGCAATTGAAAACAAATATCTAGTAAAAGGAGCAACCTGGGGCGATATGTACATTCATGATATTCAGGAAGAAATTAAAGTAACAGATCATAGCAAAGTCTCACTCAAATTTGGTTCTCTTGATTCATACATTATTTCATATAAAGAGGGTGAAAAGGAAAACAAATTCTGGATAGTAGACAATTTACCTCTTCCAGTAAAAGCTGAAGTATATGATCTTTCTGGAAATCTTCAATATTCTTATGAACTTACTTCGCTTTCTGCACCTTTGACACCGGGTTTAAGTTGATAACAGTTTGCCAAAAGCCAATCACAAAACTCTATAACTTTTCTATCGAACTTACCCCATACATGTAATGACGCTGGTAATACATCTAATCTACCAGAATCTAAAACAACTCTTACACCTTCTTTTCCTTCATACATGTATGCATCTTGAATTTGTACATCGCCAAAAATTTCCGATGCTCTTGATTTTATTAATTCCCTTTGAATCGGAAATGTCTTTCTAAATCTGTCAATTACCATGCCTATGTTCTCTGTTCCATATGATTCGAAATCTTCTATCTTTTTGCGTTCTGGAAAATTTATAGATAGTAATAGATTGTATTTTTTTCCTATTTTTGCTGCAATTTCATTTATTGTGGTAAAAGCAAGTGCAGGAGATTTTTTTAAAAGAAATCTTATTTGCGGCATGTTTGAATGTAATTCATTTTGAAGATCTTGTGTAATATCTGAAAAACTCACAATTTAAAATTTAAAATTTTTGCCATATATTTATTGGGTTTATTTACGAGATATTTTAATAAAAAACATGCTTCCATTAGATAAAGAAGGTCTTCCTTATGATGAAGGTTCAGAAAGAGCGTCTAGTGTAGAAGACTACAAAGTAACATGCATCCAGTTTATCAAAGATATCAGTAATGATTATCTTGCATGGGTGGATTACTATAAACTTCCACCTGAAGAGGACAAAAAAAGACGTGATAGAATATTTGCTATTGTAGAACGGACAAACGAATGGATTGCCAAAGTAGCTACGACCATAAAAGGAGTAGATGTAGTGATGAATGACGGAATACAAAAAATGGCAGAAAGCACAGCAGGTAATCCTTTTCAAATTGGCGTCTTTGTAAATAATTCGTCTGGCTATACATTAGCAAAATCAGGAATAATAGACATTAATGTTAAAGCAGTAGGTCGAGAAGGGTACAAAGTCAAACTTGGTTGGCACCAAAAGGACAGACGCTTCTTGATTAATTCGACCGCTAATATTTCAGTAGATGAATCCACTATTGTAGAAGGACAAGAATTTGATTTACTTGATCTGCATCTGAAGATAAATGCTCAAGAATGCAAACCACGTGACATAATCTCATTTACAGTTATTATATCTGAAATGAGTGAAGGTCAAGAGCATGAACGACGTGGTGTAACTACAATTGTTCATGTAACGTAACCTCTAAAACAACTCTTGATTCCTCAGATCTTTTATCGGAATATTTTAGTTGTGAGATTTTTTTTGCCAAGTTTTCATCAGTTATCAGTGATGCAATTCCAGAAAATATGACATCATTATATTGTATTTTTACCTGAGGATTGACAAGTGAGTTTTTTACCAATCACTTTGAGAATTTCTCCTTGAAAAATAGAATTTGTTATCATAAAAGACAGCTTTTAGTTCTACAGCGTGTTCCTTGCCTGTCTTTCTTCCCGCTGTGACTAGTATTGCCTTGAAGGTTACTTCTTGCGGCTTCATGGGATTTGTTTTGTTCTAAAGAATTTAACCACTTGGATTGAAAACTCTGATACTTGATTCAATAAATCAAAATAATTGATCTTAGGCATGACCACTGAATTACAAGGAAGGGACAATAACCAACTAAACGCAGATGAATTCAGAGGAAGAAAAGTAATTGATAGAGAAGGAATTGAATATGGAAAGGTAAAGCACGTGCAAATTGACTGCGATACATTACAGGTGACTGGAATTACAGTCCATGAGGGATTCCACAAGGATTATTTTTTACCGCGTGGTCATATCGACAGATTCACAAACGAGTCAGTTTTACTTGGAACAGCACCGTTAAGGAAGGATACATCTGTAGTTGATATTGACGGTCACAAAATAGGTAAAATAAAAAAAATAAATAAAAACCAAAATACCAACGAAATTGAATCAATAGAGGTCTCTGAAGGATTGACAGGAACAAGAGTTTTTTCAAAATCTGAAATATGGGGAATCGGAGAAAAAGTCATTCTTAAACTAGCAAAAGACGAATACAAGAAATCTCATTAATTATTATCTTGGGCAGTATTTGCAAATATAGTATGATATCATAGTTCAAGATATAATTATCATGTGAATACATAATTCTAAGATCTTAAAGTTTTACGACAACAGCATGTTTTCAAGCGTAGAGGGATAAACCATTTTTACTAATTGTTAATAAACCCTTTTGCAGGTTCAAAATAAAAATTTAGGAACCTGCGATACCATTATTTTATCAATTTTAACCAAAGTAGATTAGATTGTATGCAATAGAGATAAGTGATCTAGCAAAGGTCTTTAACAAACGCACTAAAGCCGTAAATGGCATTAGCTTTGTGGTCCAAGAAGGAGAAATCTTTGGTTTGCTTGGACCTAACGGGGCTGGTAAGACAACCGCGATTAGGATGATTACCAATCTCACTACGCCAACTTCTGGATCCGTTATGGTATTTGGGTCAAATGTCTCCAATTCGTCAGAACAAGTTCGGCAGATGATAGGTTACATCCCACAATCCATCTCAGTTGATGCTGACCTGACAGCTTATGAGAATTTGCTCATCTTTGCCAAACTTTTCTATGTACCAAAAAACGAGAGGGACAAGAGAATAAGATTTGCACTAAAATATATGGGATTAGAAGATAGAGCAGATGATTTAGTCAAGCGTTTTTCTGGAGGTATGATGAGAAGATTAGAGGTTGCACAGGCACTTGTAAATCAACCAAAGATGCTCATACTAGACGAACCAAGTATTGGACTTGATCCATCTTCGAAGATGCAGATGTGGAAATATCTAAGACAATTAAATGAAGATTTTGGCACTACAATTCTTATCACAACACATGACATGTCAGAGGCTGATGAATTATGTAATAGAATTGCGGTAATGAGTTCTGGAAAAATCGCAGTCATAGGATCACCAGTGGAGCTAAAGGAATCTGTTGGAAAAGAAACACTCACCATAGTTCTACAATCAATGTCTTCATCTGAACAAATCTTGACTTCGTTGTCATCTGAACTTGGAATGGTAGCTTACAATGATGGCAAGATGGTAAAAATTTTGACAAGAAACGGAGAGCACGCAATTCCAAGAATTCTGGCCTCTTTTAGGGATGCGGGATTAAATGTTGATTCAGTTTCTCTAAACAAAATAACGCTAGATGATGTTTTTATAAAATATGCAAAGACAAAATTCGAAGCAGAAAATACTGAATCAAACAGGGATGCTCGTTTGGTGCGACGAACATATAGGAGACGTGCGGGATGAATCCAAGAAGATTTGCAACCAGTATTCTTACTGTTGCTGAGATAGAGGTACGTAAGATACGTCATGATTCATCTGAATTATGGACAAGGATAATCCAACCAGCATTGTGGTTACTAGTTTTCGGTGAAGTCTTCAATGGGATAAGGGGATTTGCACCAACTGGAATACCATATCTAGAGTTCATAACTCCTGGAATACTTGCCCAATCTGTTCAATTTATTGCAATATTTTATGGCATCACAATAGTTTGGGAAAAAGATGTCGGACTCTTGACCAAGTTGCTCTCAACCCCTTCTCCAAGATCATCTATTATAATTGGCAAAGCGCTTGCCGCTGGATTTCGTGGAATCTTTCAGGCCATAATGATATTTGGACTTGCACTCATACTTGGTGTAAATCTAAGATTTGATCCTTTGGACATCGCAGGTACGTTCTTTGTTATTGTATTATTTGCTATGTGCTTTACAAGTCTCTCCATGGCACTTGCATCGTTCTTGAAAACACGTGAAAGAATGATGGGCATAGGTCAGGCCATTACAATGCCGTTATTCTTTGCAAGCAGTGCAATCTATCCAATAGCATTGATGCCAAAGTGGTTGCAAATCATCTCTCTGGGAAATCCTCTGACCTATGTGGTTGATGCTCTGCGGGCAATGCTCCTGACAGGCAATTACTCTAACTTGGCAGTTGATTTGCTTGCACTAGTAATTTCTACTGCGGTGATGATTGTACTTGCATCACTTGGATTAAAGCGCCTGATTGATTAGAAGACATTCACTTTGTGAGAAAGATCAAGATATGCTTCACAAAAGAAGTCAACAAACCCTCTAATTGACCTTAATTGACAAAAACTGCAATAATTCCTAACTTTGGAGATCTTTTTGGTATTTTACAATTTATGCCAGTTGAAAACTTTCCCACTCCTACTAATAGGGATTATAGCTTTAGTACTTTCTAGTACATTCATTCCATATTCTAGTGCAACTACTGCCCCCCAATATGCAACTCAGTGGGGTTCATATGGACTTGGAAAGCTAGGCCAGTTTGCTTTTCCGCAGGGAATATCCATGGATTCGGCTGGTAATGTCTATGTTACAGACTTGGGTAACAGGCGAGTTGAAAAGTTTGATTTTAATGGAAATTATTTAGATACATGGGGAACTAAAGGTAATGGAAATGGGCAATTTCAAGCTCCTGTTGGAATTGCAGTTCATGGAACTTCAGTTTATGTTGTTGATAATGAACAAAATACAATTCAAAAATTTGATACATCAGGCAAATTCATAGCTCAATGGGGAAGCAAAGGCAGTGACAATGGACAATTTTTATTGCCGCAAGGAATTGCAACAGACTCAAGTGGGGATGTTTATGTTGCTGATACTGGAAATAGCAGAATAGATAAATTTTCATCTGATGGTAAATTCATAACCTCTATTGGACAGAGCGGTCTTAACGATGGTCAATTTCTTTCTCCACGTGGAGTAACTGCAGATTCACAGGGTAGTATCTATGTGGCTGATTCTGGAAATAATAGAATTGAAAAGTTCACACAAGATGGTGTTTTCTTGAAAACTTTTTCCGGATCTTCTGGTTCAAACTTTAAAACACCACTTGGATTAAGTGTTGATTCATCTGGAAATATTTATGTCACTGATACCGGCGATAATCAAATCGTTGAAATTAATAAGGATGGAAATTTGCTCACATCATGGGGAAGTCAGGGAACTGGACCTAACTTCTTTGACAATCCAAGAGATGTAACAATTGATTCTACTGGAAATGTCTATGTGGTAGACAGCAGCAACAACAGAATCCAAAAGTTTGGTTCTTTATCTTCTCCAATGACACAAAACGAGACTCCAATTGTTAATCAAACACAACAATCACAAAGCTCTGTTAACCAAACACAGCAAAACATTCCAAAAATACTTAATTCTAATGATAAGACTCCTCCAACAATCACCGCGCCATCAGACATGGTAGTTCAAGCATCTGGCATGTTGACTCCTGTTTCAATTGGTCAGGCAACGGCTACAGATGATACCTCAGTCACAATTACAAACGATGCACCAGCAAAGTTCCCGCTTGGCACTACCATGGTAACTTGGGTTGCAACTGATTCTGGAGGAAATATCTCAAAGGCAGTACAAAAAATTACAGTAATTGATACAACTGCACCTACATTAACAGCACCTCCAAATGTGACTGTAGAAGCAAAAAGTCCTGATCATAACTCTGTTGATCTTGGATTGCCATCAGCATATGATGCAGTTGGAGTAATGTCAGTTGGACATGATGCACCTACATACTTTCCACTAGGACAGACAATTGTAACTTGGACTGCCAAAGATGCATCAGGAAATGCTGCCACCGCAAAACAAATTGTTATAGTTCAGGATACTACTCCGCCAACAATTCATGCCCCATCTGACATTACAATGGAAGCAACTAGTGCTGCAAACAATGTGGTCGATTTAGGTAATGCTACTGTAACAGATAACGGCATAATTCAATCTTTAACCAATAATGCACCAAAGACATTCCCATTAGGTACAACTACAGTTACGTGGACTACAAAGGATGCTGCAGGTAATGGTGCTACTGCTACTCAGACAGTAAAAATAGTTGATATCACTCCTCCAAAATTAACTCCACCGTCAAACGTAACATTTGAAGCCACATCAATTACTGATAATCATGTATCATTAGGTAATGCTACTGTAACAGATAATGGCATAATTCAATCTGTAACAAACAATGCACCATCTACATTTTCATTAGGCAAGACAACTGTACTATGGACAGCAAAGGACGCAGCTGGCAACATATCCAACGCTACTCAGACAGTATATGTGGTTGATACCACTTCTCCAAAGATAACTCCACCAAAGGATCTCAAAGTAGAGGCAACATCTCTTAACAATAATACAATATCACTAGGTAACGCAACTGCCACCGATATAGAACCAGTTACAATAACAAACAACGGATCAAAGACATTCTCATTAGGCAAGACCGTAATTTTGTGGATTGCAAAAGATGTTTCCGGTAATACATCTAATGCCACTCAGACAGTTGATGTAGTTGATACCACTGCACCAAAGATCACTCCACCAAAGGACATTACATTTGAAGCTACATCACTTAACAATAACACCATTCCATTAGGTACACCAACAGTAACTGATCTAGAGCAAATTACTACAATAAACAATGCACCAAAAGTTTTTGGTATTGGTTTGACTACAGTTACATGGACTGCAAAGGACGCAGCTGGCAATTCTGCTAATGCCACTCAAACAGTAGAGGTTAGAGATACCATTCCACCAAAATTGATCATACCAAATGACATTACGGTTGAGGCTACAAGCGTAAATGATAATGTAGTATCTGTTGGAAAGGCAAATGCGACAGACGCTGTAGGTGTAGAGTCTGTAACTAATAACACTCCATCAGCATTCCCAATAGGCAAAACTGCAATTACATGGACTGCAAAGGACGCAGCTGGCAACATCTCCAACGCAACTCAGACAGTTGATGTAGTTGATACCACTGCACCAAAGATCACTCCACCAAAGGACATCAAGGTAGAGGCAACCTCACTTACTGATAATACCATATCACTAGGTAATGCTACGGCAACAGATGTAGAACAAGTTACAATATCCAACAATGCTCCATCAGCATTCCCAATAGGCAAAACTGCAATTACATGGACTGCAAAGGACGCAGCTGGCAACATCTCCAACGCAACTCAGACAGTTGATGTAGTTGATACCACTGCACCAATTATTATAGCACCACAAAATATTATTGTTAATGCAACAAGTCCTATCAGTAATAACGTAGAGATTGGTAACGCTACAGCAAAAGATGCCGTGGGTGTTGCTTCTATTACAAATGATGCACCACAAGTATTTTCATTTGGACAAACCATTGTAACATGGAAAGCTACTGATACGTCTGGAAACTCTGCTACTGCAACTCAAAAAATAACTGTAGTTGATAGATCTCCTCCACAACTAAACATTCCAGCTGATATAGTTGTGAATGCTACTGCATTTGAAATGCCAATACAAATTGGACAAGCAGCAGCTACTGGAATTATTGATGCATCTCCAAAAATAACTAACAACGCTACTGCATCGTTCCCACTTGGTAAGACAATAGTAGAATGGAATGCTATTGATAAATTTGGTAATTCTAAATCACTTACACAATCAGTAACAGTGTTGGCATGTGGTAAGCCTGAATCATCTTACAACTTGGTAATGGGCACAGAAAATGATGATATTCTAGTTGGAAAAATCGGGGTTTCTAATTTGATAATAAGTCTTGGCGGAAATGATATAATTCGTGCTGGTACATCTGGTGATTGTATAATTGCAGGAAATGGTGACAACGTGATATTTGGAGGCAATGGAGATGATACCATTATAGCTGGTAACGGTAACAATATCATAAAGGGAGGTTCAGGAAATGACAAAATAACAGTAGGCACAGGTTCGAATATAATTGATGGTGGAGATGGACATAACACTTGCACTGCTGACAATGTAAGCCACGATACCATAGTTAACTGTGAAGTACGATAATTACAGATACTGTTTACACCACTAATAACGCTCAATTCCTTCAATTTGATTTAAGGAATCTGTACTTGATGTAATATTGCGATACTTTTCATATAGATTATAATAATAATCATTTTACCTTTATCTGATGTCAAATTCAAAGAAATTATTTTTACGGGCAAAGAAGGTTATTCCATCAGGAATAAACAGCCCCGTCAGATTCTATGATCCATATCCGTTCTTTGTAAAAAAAGCTGATGGTAGTGTGATCTGGGATGTAGACGGCAACAAGTATATTGACTTTTGTAACGGATATGGTGCCTTGCTTTTAGGACATCGAAGAAAGGAAATACTTTCTGCAGTTTTAGCACAATTAAAAAATGGAACGCTATACTGTGCACCAACAGATATTGAAGTTGAACTATCAGAATTAATTGTAAGAAATTATCCTTCCATGGAAAAAGTACGATTAGTAAACACTGGAAGCGAGGCCACAATGACTGCAATACGACTTGCCAGAGGCTTTACAAAGAAGAAAAAAATAATAAAATTTGAAGGATGCTATCATGGTGCGCATGATTCTGTTCTTGTAAAGGCAGGTTCTGGTGCAGCTCATAATGGAATATCAATTTCAGAAGGAGGTCTTGACGAGGTCTCTAAAAACACACTTGTTGTACAGTATAACAATTCACAGGAGCTTGATTCCGTACTAGAAAAACAAAAAGATGTTGCTGGAGTGATAATAGAACCAGTACTTGCAAATATGGGTCTGGTTTTACCGGAAAAAAGATTTCTTGATGATGTCAGAAAAATCACAAAAGATCATGACGTTCCTTTGATATTTGATGAAGTGGTTACAGGATTTAGAATGTCACTAGGTGGCGCACAAAAATACTATTCCATAAAACCTGACATTACCACACTTGGCAAGGCACTTGGAAACGGATTTGTCATTGCCGCGGTGGGTGGCAAAAATGAGATAATGGATATGTTATCCCCACAAGGAAAGGTGTATCAGGCAAGTACCTATGCTGGAAATCCGGTTTCTGTGGCTGCTGCAATTGCATCAATCAAAACCATAACCAAGAACAAAAGCAACCTCTACCCAAAACTTGAGCTAAGCTGTACCATATTGGCTAGGGCTATAAAAGATCTGGCTACTGATCTTAGGATTCCGCACCAGATTAATTTTATTAGTTCCATGTTTCAAATATTTTTTACTGATAGACCAGTAAAAGATTATACTACTGCAAAAAAATCTGATGCCAAAAAATTTAAAAAATTATTTGCCGCACTTTTAAAAAATAAAATCTTTGTAGCGCCATCTCAATTTGAAACTGTATTTTTATCATCTGCTCATACTACTGATGATTTGCACAAGACCATAGAAGCATATGAAAAATCTCTTAGAGCGGTGAAGACATGAAGTATGTCATAGGAACAAGAGGCAGCCCACTCTCACTTGCCCAGACAAAATGGGTCATATCAGAATTAAAAAAGAAATCACCAGAAACAGAATTTGAAATAGTTCCGATAAAAACCAAAGGCGATACAGATGCAAGACCGCTTTTTAACATAAATCAAAAGGGAATATTTGAAAAAGAAATTGATAGGGCAGTGGCTGAAAAAAAAGTTGACTTTGCAGTACACAGCTTAAAGGACGTGCCTGCAGAACTTCCTGATGATCTTATCCTATCCTGTATTCCAAAAAGAGAAGCTGCAAATGATGTGTTCATTTCCAAAGGCAATCATACCCTTGATAAAATAAAAAAAGGCGCAATAATTGGCACGAGCAGTCTTAGAAGAGCAGTACAGGTCTCACGCAAAAGACCTGATGTTATAGTAAAACCAATACGGGGGAACATTGAATCAAGAATTAAAAAAATCGATGATGGAAATTTTGACGGAGTTGTTCTTGCCGAAGCGGGAATTGGAAGATTAGGTTTGGATGTAAAATTTGAAAGGCTCCCTATAAGCGAGTTTCCACCTTCTCCTGGACAAGGCGCACTTGCAATCGTATCAAGAAGGGATAATGTCAAACTAATCGAATTACTAAGTACAATAGAAGATCCTGATTCTCGTTATGCTATTGAAGCTGAAAGATCTCTTTCTATTTTTGTAGATTCTGGGTGTAGATTTCCAGTAGGTGCCCTAGCAACAAAAATAGGAGACAAGCTAAAACTGCATGTAATAGTATATTCTGTAGATGGCAGCAAATCCATTAATGTGGAAAAAACAGGAAAGCCCATACAGGCAAAAGAGCTTGGAAAGCAGTTAGCTACAGAGCTTGCTGAGAAGGGAATAGCAGAGCTTGCTAAAAATTGGAGAGAAAAAGTAGAGGAATGGAATAAAAAATGACAGGCAAAGTCTACATAGTTGGAGCAGGACCAGGTGACCACAAGCTTATCACGCTAAAAGCTGTTGAAGTGATAAAATCTGCTAATGTGGTTCTTTACGATAGGCTGGTAAGTAAAGGAATCATTTCCATGATACCAAAAAGTGCAGAAAAAGTCTATGTCGGACGTGATGTGGGAGATGATTACAAACATCAAGACTCTACAAATGACTTGATGCTAAAGTTTGCAAAGACAAAGAAAAACATAGTTAGGCTAAAGGGAGGGGATCCTTTTATTTTTGGAAGAGGAGGCGAGGAAGCAGAATTTCTTAGATCTCACAAGATAAAATATGAAATAATTCCTGGAATAACATCTGGAATTGGCTCTGCAGAATATTCTGGAATACCGCTTACACACAGAGATTATGCCTCATCAGTTGTTTTTGTTACGGGACACGAAGATGCTAAAAAGACAAAAGAGGCTGTCAAATGGAAAAAACTTGCAAAATCTGTAGATACCATTGTAATAATGATGGGACTTTCAAGATTAGAAAAAATTTCTAAAGATCTGATAGAGGGGGGACTAGATAAAAAAACTCCTGTAGCAGTAATACAAAATGGAACCACGCCAAAACACAGAATGATAAAAGGAGATCTCTCAAATATATCGCAAAAGGTAATTCAGGCCAAAATAAGGCCGCCGTCTATAATTATAATAGGTAAGGTAGTTAACTTGTCTGAAATAATAGGGTGGAGAAAATGATTACAGGTAAAACAATAGCAATTACACGTTCCAAAGAAGATTCTGAAGAATTTATACAATTAATTACAAATGCAAATGCAAAACCAATCTCTCTTCCAACAATCGAACTTGTAAGTAAGGGTGAAAAAATTGTTGATGAATTTTTACATGCAATAAAAGAAGAGGATCCAGATTTTTCTGTTTTTATGAGCTCAAAAGCAGTCAAACTTTTATTTGATACGGCACGAAAAGTTTCAAAATATGAAAAACTCCAACTTGCAGTAGCAAATACTGCTGTGATAGCTGTTGGACCAAAAACAAAAGCGGCACTAGAGTCTGAAGGAATCAGAGTTGCATATATGCCAAATAGGTTTTCTTCTGTTGGTGTAGGCGAGGTCTTTACAAGATTAAATGCTGAGGGAAAAAAAGCCATTATTCCACGAAGTGGTGCTTCTACTCCGTTTCTTGCACAGCTTTTAGAAAAAATTGGATTACAGGTAAAGGAGATTTATCTTTATGATGTGTGCTCTTTTCGTGATACATCACAATGGAATGAATTTCGAGAATTGTTTGCAAATAACAAGGTGGATGGTATTGTCTTTACCAGTGCATCGTCAGTAAATGCATTTTTTGAAATTATGTTAATGGATGCAGATAAAGAAACACTATTACAAAATCTTAGAACATCAAAAATTGTTGCAATTGGACCATTTACTGCAGATGAATTGAAAAAATTTGGAGCAGTGCCAATAGTTGCAGATGTACATACGGTGCCCGGGGCTTTTGAAACAATAAAAAATTGTTTTTGTTAGCTTGGACTATTTAGCTTAGCCTACTCCGCCATACACGTGGGAACCAGTTGTAGAAGTTTTTTATAATATAACGGGGTTATGTTTGTGTATGACTACTGAGAATCTCAATATGGATTATAGTAAATATGATTTCAAAGACTCGACAGAAATGTATGTTTACACAAGCAAGAGGGGTCTAACAAGAGATACTGTCATAGAGATTAGCAAATTAAAAGACGAACCACAATGGATGCTTGACTTTAGACTACGTTCTTATGATATTTTCATGAAAAAACCAATGCCAAATTGGGGTGGCGATCTAGGTAAAATTGATTTTAACAATATTTACTATTATGCAAGGGCATCTGAAAAGACAGAAAAAAATTGGAATGATGTTCCAGCTGACGTAAAAGCAACCTTTGACAAGCTTGGAATTCCAGAGGCGGAGAAAAAATTCCTTGCAGGTGTAGGTGCTCAATATGAATCTGAAGTTGTTTATCATAGTCTAAGAGAAGACTTGGCAAAAAAGGGCGTAGTTTTCCTTGATACTGACACTGCACTAAAAGAACAACCTGAAATTTTTAAAAAATATTTTGGTAAAGTAATTCCTCCAGAGGATAACAAATTTGCAGCACTTAACAGTGCAGTTTGGAGTGGTGGATCTTTTATTTATGTTCCAAAAGGTGTCAAAGTAGATCTTCCACTACAAGCATACTTTAGAATTAACAAAGAAAACATTGGACAGTTTGAAAGAACATTGATTATTGCAGATGAGGGTGCAGAGGTACATTACATCGAGGGATGCACTGCACCGGTTTATTCTTCAGAATCATTACATTCTGCAGTTGTAGAATTAATTGCATTCAAAGATGCCAAACTAAGATACACTACAATTCAGAACTGGAGTAATGATGTTTACAATCTAGTTACAAAGCGAGCTTATGCATATGAAGGCGCAAGAGTGGATTGGGTTGATGGAAACATTGGAAGCAAACTTACAATGAAATATCCAGGAATCTATCTATTAGGACAGCGAGCACACGGCGAGACACTCTCTGTTGCATTTGCAGGAAAAAACCAGCATCAGGATACTGGAGCAAAGATGGTACACTTGGCACCAAACACCACTTCTAGAATTACATCAAAATCTGTTAGCAAAAGTAATGGAAGAACCACATATCGAGGATTGCTTCATGTTGCAAAGGGAGCCACAAACGTAAAAGCTTCTGTTAGATGTGATGCATTACTTTTAGATGATGAATCAAAAACTGATACTTACCCATACATGGAAATTAATCAAGAAGATGCTACTATTACACATGAAGCAACTGTAGGAAAGATAGGAGATGAACAGATCTTCTACCTTATGACAAGGGGCTTTTCAGAAGAAGAAGCACTGACCCTTATTGTAAACGGATTCATCGAACCGTTTACCAAAGAGCTCCCAATGGAGTATGCAGTGGAGCTTAACAGACTAGTAAAAATGGAAATGGATGGCTCTGTCGGTTAGACCGTAGCCTGAAATTTTTTAAGAAATGTCATCATTTGTTCTATCAAAGCTTGGTCAGAATCACATAGACGAAATCTCTGACGCAAATAACGAACCAACTTGGCTTAAAGAATACAGGAAAAATTCTTTTGCAATATACCAACAATTACCGCCAGAAGTATCGCCACTGTATAACAAGTACAGCGATGCAAACAAGATGAACCCAGACGAGGTAACATTCTCACTTAGCTCAGATAGTACAGTTCCAGATTTTGTTAAAGACAGAATGAATGAGCTTGCAGACAATCCACACGTGGTACAAATTGGAACAAACATTCACAAAATAAATTTGTCATCAGAACTAAAATCAAAGGGACTGGTAATATGTTCAATACAAGATGCGATAAAGGATCACTCTGATAAAATAAAAAAATCACTAGAATCAACTGATCCGAAAACAGACAAGTATACAGCACTAAACAATGCATTTTTTAATTCAGGAATTTTCATTTATATTCCTAAAAACATGATCTTAGAAAAGACAATTCATCTGATTTCATCATTATCTATGGACCAAACTTCCACAATATCTCGTAATATAATAATAGGAGAAGAAAGCTCCAAGGCTTCTATTGTACAAGAGCTTTATGCACCAAAAAGTCCAAAACAGCAAGCCTATCTTGAGCTGCTAAATGTGCATGTAAACCAGAACACCGAGCTTGATTTAATCACACTACAGGCAATGGACCAAAATGCAGTAAACTTTTCCACAAGAAAAGCAGACATTGGACGAGATGGTAGAATGAATTGGTATCTTGGATTGTTTGGCTCACTTCTTTCTAGATATAAAATTGATAACTATCTATCTGGAATTGGCGCAAATGCAACAGACACAGAGGTTGTATTTGGAAACAAGAATCAATCATTTGATATTACATCAAACTTGATACATATAGCACAATCAACTAGTGGACGAGTTCTTGAAAAATCGGTATTAAAGGATACTTCAAAGTCATTGTTTAAAGGAATGATTAGAATTGAAAAAGAGGCGCACCATACAGAATCCTATCTTGCTGGTCATTCTATCTTACTTGATAAAGGCGCAAAATCTGATTCCATTCCAGGCCTTGAAATATTTACAAACGATGTAAAGGCAACACATGCGGCTTCTGTTGCCCAGATTGATGATGAACAGCTCTTTTACTTGGGTACACGATGCCTTTCAAAATCAGATGCACAAAAAATTATAGTTGAGGGATTCCTTGAACCACTTTCAAGAAAAATGTCATATCAAATTAGGGCTTGGATAACATATCTTATAGACTCAAAATGGCTTGGCCGTGAACTTTCAATAAAATCAGATGAACAACTAAAGGAGCTCCTAGAAGTTGAGGAGACAAGATATCGTGAAACAGACATCTTTGGAAGTCATTACAAATACAGGTGAGAATTTTTTGTCAAAATGGATAAAGGCTTGTAGTACAAAAGAACTGGAAAAGGGCGAGATGCTTGATTTTGATCATGATGATAAAAAAATTCTTTTAGCAAATCTCAACGGCAAAATATATGCTACTGACAGAATATGCACACATGCCGATGCTGATCTCTCAGGTGGAATTTTAAGTGATGAAGGAGTGACATGCCCCTTGCATCTTTCAACTTTTAATCTTAAGACAGGAGTACCACAAAACCTTCCTGCCGAAATACCTCTTAAAACCTACAATGTTAAAATAGAACAAAATGAGATCTATGTCGAGGTTGAATAAATTTGCAAGCTAGTGTAATGAATATAGAAAATATACGAAATGACTTTCCTATTCTAAAACGTAAGGTTCACAAAGATAAACCTCTTGTTTATTTTGACAATGCAGCAACAACACAAAAGCCAATTCAAGTAATAGATTCCATTAGCAATTATTATCTTAATTATAATTCTAACATACACAGAGCAGTGCATGAGCTTGCAGAAGAATCTACTGCTGCATACGAACTTACAAGAGACAAAGTTGCAAAATTTATCAATATAAAACATCGTGAGGAATTAATCTTTGTTAGGGGAACAACAGAAGCAATAAACCTTGTTGCATATTCTTGGGGAAGACAAAATGTACAAAAAGATGACATTGTTGTGACAACTGAATATGAGCATCACAGCAACATTGTACCATGGCAACTCTTGACAAAAGAAAAAGGAGCCAAACTTGAATACATTGGAGTAGATGACAATGGTGAGCTCATACTTGACCAACTAGATACATACCTAGATACTGGAAAGGTAAAGCTTGTAACATTTAGTCAAATGTCAAATGTTTTAGGAACAATAAGCAAGACTGAAGAGATAATCAAAAAGTGCCATCAAAAGGGAGCACGAGTACTAGTTGATGGAGCTCAATCGGTTCCACATCTAAAAGTAGATATACAAAAACTAGACTGTGACTTTTTTGCATTCTCAGCTCACAAGATGCTTGGCCCAACAGGTGTCGGAGTATTGTGGGCAAAAAAAGAATTGCTAGAAAACATGATTCCATTTAACACAGGAGGAGATATGATAAGAGAGGTACACAAGTATGAGACAACTTGGAATGATCTGCCATACAAGTTTGAGGCTGGAACTCCAAACATTGCAGATGTAATTGGATTTTCTGCAGCTTTAGATTATCTTGATAAGATAGGCATGGACAAAGTGCGTGAGCACGAAGTTGAATTAACCAAATATGCTCTTGACAAAATTTCTGCAGTAAAAGGAATAATTCTATACGGACCACCAGATGTTACAAAACGAGGAGGAGTCATTTCATTTAATCTTGGAGATATACATCCACATGATCTTGCTACAATAATAGATGAAGATGGTATTGCTATACGATCTGGTCATCATTGTGCACAAGTTTTGATGGAAAGATTAGATGTTTCTGCAACATCTCGAGCAAGCTTTTATATCTATAACACAAAAGAAGAGGTTGATGTTTTTATCAGGTCACTTAATAGAGCTAGGGAGCTGTTTAGACTTTGAGTAGTGCAGATATTTATCGAGAGATCATTTTAGATTATTACAGGAATCCAAGAAATTATGGGAAAATAGAAAACCCCGACATTTCACAAAAAGATAGCAATCCGTTATGTGGTGATGAGCTTGAAATGCACATCAATCTTAGAAACAACCAGGTTTCTGATGTGAAATTTACAGGAAAAGGCTGTGCAATAAGTCAGGCTAGTGCTTCAATGCTAACAGAACTTATCATGGGTAAAGATTTTGATTTTGTAAAAAAACTAACAAAAGAAGACATACTTGAAAACCTCGGTCTGCATGAACTAGGACCTGCAAGAATAAAATGTGCTTTGTTATCTCTTAAAGTTCTAAAGTATGGTATCTACTCATATGTCTCTGAAAAGCTAAAAGACACAGTTTCTGCTGATAAAATAAAAGAAGAAGCGTCAGGTCTATTCTAAGTTGATTACTCAATCTGTATATATTCCACTACAAATTAGAAAAATAATTTATGAAAAGTTCAATGATACAGACCTGAGATTTACAAACGACGAGATCTTTGAGATGCTCAAGGGTGACATTGACCAGTCCTTGACAATTGATGATATGCCGCCATTTTTTAAACAACTACACAATGACAGTCTTTTAAGACCAATCGCGCAGGATTTTACCACCCAGTGGTACAAACTTTTTGCAGAAGTCGAGAAATTCAAGTGCAATTCGTGTAATTTAGAAATACATTTGGGAAAATTGGAACCAAGAGTTTGTCCAAACTCAGAATGTAAAGCTACTTTTTAGATCTATATCTTTCTGCGGCCTCTTCTAGGGATTGAATCATTGGAAGCTTGACTCCTGCCAAGTATAGCACCAATGCGCCACCAGCAGTACTGATGTGGTTTATCTTATCTGTCAAGCCGTATCTTTTGAGTGCTGCAGTAAGATGACCGCCACTTACAATGGTGGTAGCAAAAGAACCTGCAACTCCCTTGAGTAAGCTCTCAGTACCAAACTTGAATTTCTCATTTTCAAAAAATCCTGCAGGACCACTCATAAAAACAGTTCCTGCACCATTTATTGATTTAATGTAATAGTCTACTGATTTTGGTCCAAGATCAAGTATCTGGTCACCTTTTCCTAATTCCCGTACATCCATCTCTACTCTGGAACCGTCCCTTTCTATTGCAATATCTACTGGCAGTGAAAAAACATCTGGATATTCTCCAATAAGAGAATGAGCTTTTGAAACTACTTCCTCTTCTTGTTTTATACCAAGAGGGAACTTTATTCTTCCTTGTGCCCGCATGAACACGTTTGCAATAACTCCAGTAAGCAAGACCTGATCTGCTCGTCCATTTTGAATTAATGTTTCAATTGCCTCAAGTCTATCGTTGACTTTGGAACCTCCTAATACCACAACATGTGGGGATTTGGCTACAGTCATTATCTCATCTAGTCTTCTGACCTCTCTTTCAACAAGCCTTCCGGCACATGCAGGAAGTATATGGGAAAATCCTATGATTGAAGGGTGTGCTCTATGAGAGCTTGGAAAAGAATCAATCACACAAAGATCAAAAAACTTTGAAAGTCTGCTGACCATGATTGTCTTGGAAGCATTATCTGGAGTAAATTCATAGTTTTCCTCTGCACAGAGTCTCAGATTGTCAAGCAAAATTATATCCCCATTTTTCATATTTTTTATTTCCCTTTGTGCTTCTGAACCAATCACATCTTCGACATATTTTATCTCGCGACCCAAAATTTGTGAAAGAACTTTGGCGTGGTTTTCCATTCCAGTATAGTCTTTGTTGCCAACTCTTCCTTGATGGGAAGCAATAACGACCTTTGAATCTTCAAGATCTTTTAATGACTCAGTTGATTCTCGTATTCTACTTGTTTCTAAGATTTGCATAGTTTTAGGATCCATCGGGCTATTCATGTCTACACGCAAAAAGACAGTCTTTCCTTTGGTGTCTAGTTCATCAAGGGTTAGGATCCTCACGGCGATCCTATCTTTTGGTATAGTTAAAATCTTTTAGTCGGATGACGGATCTAATTTTTAATTTCAGTTTTGACTATAATGGATTACTTGGGCACAATTTTAAGGTAAAACTTTCCATCTCATTTTAATATGGAATAATTGGGTTTAGGTATGCATGCCAGAAAGAGATGTGATTTAGATGCAACAGTGGCTTTTTGATCTAAGATCTAGAAAATTTATCTTACTTCTTGTATTTTTTTTAATCCTAACCTCTCTTGCCTATGCAAAAATTATTGCATCACTAGATAATGGTATGGAAAATTATGTTCATTCGCTAGGAAATAATACTATGATAGATCTAGCAATGCAAATCTTTACAGAAACTGGATGGATTTTGTACCTTATCATTATCAGCTTTATCCTATTGGTTAAAAAAGACACTAGAAGGTTAGGGCTTGTCCTGCTGCTTGCTATAATAGTAGGAAGCATGCTTTCGGCATACCTGAGATGTTATATAGGATATGAGGCACCTACTCTGAAATTTGAGGGAGTACACCTGAGTTTAAAATACGCAGCTGATGTTGGGGTTCCTTGTACCATTGATGGTTCTTTTCCAGCAGGCCATACCGTGAGAACTACAATTTTTGCATTCGTTTTGGGATTTGCACTTTCAAAGAGATTTCCAAGGGGGTGTTATCTTTTATGGATCTATCCGATCTTAGTGTCAATAAGCAGGGTATACTTGATGGAGCAATTTCCACTGGATCTGGTTGGAGGTGCTCTTCTTGGATTGCTTGTAGCAAATATCGTATCAAAAATTCTTAAATTGGAATTGATATTTGCAAATCAAAAACCTAATTCTTGAAAAACCTTTGAGCTTATCAAAACCATTGCATAATGCTCTTTGTCATAAGTATAAATCCAATATCTGACATCGCGTTCCTGTTTTGTTTTACGTAATCCAAAGTTTAACTCATTCATTATAGTGAAACCTATTTTTTTTGCTATTTTCTTATCGTTTGTCATCAGTAATAAAAAAGCCCCCTTCTGGGCGGTAAATCCAGTTTTTACCATCTCGGATGCAATTTCTACTGATTGGTTTTCATCAGTAATATGAAATGTTTTAGATACTGGAATCTGGGATGGATGAAACTCCATGTGTTTTTTTTATATTTGCCAAATAAAATCTACTTGGTTGCAACGATTCATATTTTAAAAATTTACTAAAAAGTCACAAAATATGTTAAAAATATTAACTTTTATGTCAACTACTGATCATAACATAAACTTAATCTGCTTTAGAATCTCTAAACTCCTATGACATCCCTTTCGGACCTCGTTAAATCATACAAAAACAAGAAAATTGAGGCTACAAACCGCAGAAGACAGGCAGAAAATAAACTAAAATCCGTTATTTCAATCAAAAGAAGATCATCATCCGGACTTACCTCTTTGGAAAGAAGAAAAGAGAACACTACTAGTAAAAAGGAGGATATTGGACAGCTACTTAACCAGTATTTGGCTCAAAGAGACAGTATTCAAAGGCTGAAAATATCTGCAGAAGAAAGACTAAGGCAGGAGCAAGAAGCAAGAGACCAATCACAACAACAAAGTGAGTATGCTGAACCAGAGGAAAGGGCACGTGCTCTTGAGAGACTAAAAATTGCAGACGATAAAATTGCAGAATTAGAATCTGAAATTAAACAAAGAAATCATGGAGAAGAACGACTCGTCAAGATTATTGCTGATTTAGAAAAACAAAAAACCAAAAATGATGGGGAACTTAGAAATCAATCTCATTCAAAACCATCCCTTTTGGAACAGTTAAAATCAAGTAGCAAGGAAGAGGCACATCTTCGTCCATATGTTCAATCATTGATAAAACGTGAAGATAATGCAAAAAGTGATCTAGCTAAAATTATACAAAGACTAGATCTTGCAAAAGCAGCAAAAAGAAGCGCAGACGCAAAAAGAAGAGCTGAAGCAAAAAGAAGAATGGCTGCAAAAAGAAATGCACAAAGAAAAGCAGCTGCAAAAAGAAGAAAGACACCAAAAAGATCAAAGACTAGAACAAAAAAAGTAGCAAAACGAAAAACACCAAAAAGGAAAACAACAAAACGAAATGCGTCAAAAAGGAAAGCTCAAAGGAAAGCAAAACACAAGTCAAGTAAAAAATCTAAAAGAACAAGAAGGTAGCAAATCTACGCTTCATTAATATTGTATTACCACACATTTTAGATCGTGTCACTTCCTCAAAAGATAACTGTAGAGGTTTCTGAAATGCCAAAATTAAAAAATCCAAAGCTTGTTTGCGGTTTACCTGGAAGTGGTTTTGTGGGAAAACTAGCGGTAGACTATCTCATTGATGAACTTAAAGGAGTCCAGTTTGCAAACATATTCTCATCATCATTTCCACCACAAGTTCTAATTCAACCAGACGGTACAACAGACCTTATGAAAAATACCCTGTACTATTGCAAATCCAAAACAAATGATATTGTACTATTGGCAGGTGATGCTCAACCAGTATCTCCTGAAAGCGAATATGCTATGGCAGAAGAAATTACAAAAATTTGTGAAAAACTTGGAATTGAAACAATCTATACATTAGCTGCTTACATTACAGGAACTTTTTCAAAAATACCAAAGGTTTACGGAACAAGCACATCGCTAAAAGTTGTCAATGAATTTTCAAAACAAGGTATCTTTACTATGAATAACGGAAGCATAACTGGCATGAACGGATTGCTTATTGGAGTTGGAAAAACAAAAGGAATTACAGGAATTTGTTTGTTGGGAGAAACTTCTGGATATGTTGTCGATGCAATTGCATCAAAGGCAGTTTTGGAAATTCTTTCCAAGATGTTAGGAATAAAACTTGACATGACAAGTCTTAACAAAAAGGCAGAGGATACTGTAAAATTGATAAAAACAATAGAGGATCAGATGGGACAAAGACCGTCTGGTGAACCACTACCATTATCACAACAAGATAAAAAATTAGGATACATTAGTTGACATGATAAGACGAGGACCAATTGTCATGATAACTGGAGTAGTAATGATAATTGTAGCATTTGCAATCGTATATTCTATTATTCCTCCAACTGCAGGTGTGGGAGAAAATTTTTTTCCTTCACCAGAAAACATGTTTGACTCTGTAACCGAAAACCAAAGAATTGAACCGGGCACATCTTTTACGTTTTCTCACACTACGGGAACATCCCAAGTACCTCTGATGTGGGGATTGCACATTCTGGACTATCAGCAAGATGACCAAGTTTCTGTTACGGTATCAAACATTTTTGGTGACAAATTTGGCTCATTTGATGAGGGCGACCCAATTTTCATAAAGTCATTTATGATACCAAAGGTCGATACCTACAGTTTTGATGTGGAAAATAAAGGCAAAAATCAGATAACTGTAACCATGATGTTTACTGAAAATCCAGAAAAGTCAAAAGCATTAACTGATCCTAATTCGACATTTCACAAAAGCATAGTACCGTTAGCTATTGCAGGTCTCCTTGTGATTGTGGGAATTATTGTATTGATTGCTGGAATAATTCTCAGTATAGTGGACTGGAAAAAAAGAAAGAATCAATCACGATATATCTAAAATTCTACTACGTTTAGTTTGCCGTATTTTCCTACATTCAGAGAATTTTCGCCTTTGAAGCTATTGATGTAACCGTTTTCAACTGTAACTTTGGAGCCTGCCTTTACCATTTTGATTTGCGCGTCCCACAAAGTTAGTTTGATCTGACCGGTTTCATCTTTTATGATGGCATCTGCAACTTGGGCTTGTCCGCCTGCTTTCAGATTTACAGTTCTTGGCTCGCTAATGCTTTCAATTGTGCCTTCTACTGTGTCAAGTTTTGTCATACCACTTCTTAGCTGGTTTATACTAGTCATCAAACAAATTTTTCATGTTCAAATAATAAGTGTTTTGATATCAACTTCCACTAACTTATCGGGAGTTGGACATTTTGATACATCAGAAATTCATCGCACTAACTTTCGGGGTTTGGCTAATAACGATACTCAGATGAAAGAATTTCAAGGAAATCTACTCCGAACACTTTGCATACTATGATTGCTACTCCACTAGAGAGTGAAAAACCACCAACAAACAACAAAGCAATCCCCCATTCACTGTGAAAAATACCACCTAACCAATAAACGAAAGCAAATCCTACACAAAAGGAAACGATCGTAATAAGAGTGAATAATAACCCGTCCCTAGTTTCTTCCCTTTTACGAAGTCTATTTTCCTCTGGCACAATCATAAATGTGGATTCTCTGATATTAAATTAGTTTAGCTAAGTTTACAACTATTTGCATTTATTGTTTGAAGCCAACTTGATAAGGCTTTCAATCTTATTTTTTCCCAAGTCTAGTTTGATTCCTGCTTTCTCCGCTGGTGTCTGACCTATAGATCCATGATTTCTTATGAAATTGTAGTGTATTCGATAAGCATCAATTAGCTTTTGTGCAGAATCCTTACTATCCATTCCACGCATTACCCTTTCCCTATCTCTGAAAATTCCGTTTAGTCGTTCTTGATATCAATTTGATTTGAAAAATTGGGTGTTAAAATAACGGGAGTTAGTATATCCATTTTCAGTTTTTCAGGAACCAAGATCTGTAGAAAATGTGCAGTTTTTTTATCATGAGTAAATTCTTTTAGTTCATTTTCAATGGAATAGATAATCACTTTATGTGATGTTCCATATAGTTCCTTTAACACATCCATTAGATATTCTGGTTTTTCATAACAATCATGTATGTAACAGTGGTATTTTTCGTATAACCTATCGACTAATTTGTCATATACAGATACTCCTATGTCAAGTAGTGTCTTCTCAATGACAATAGTTGTCAGTGGTTTCATGGTATCGTAGTGATCAAGCATTTTGATGATATCCTCCTTTAGACGTACCTATCATTAGTTTGTAAAAGATATGTAACCTAATTAGATACGGTGTGTCATACCCAATAAATACAATTAATTTTGTATATAGTTACCAAATTAATCAAATTCTAATTTTATTATATCCTAAATCTAATTTAATCCCATGGGATTTAATGTGGCTTCACTAAGCCATGTCCTGATGAAAGGAATCCGTATAGAAATATACAGAAAATTCCAAATACAACAACCGCTATGATTGATCTCAAATTCACATTGTGACTATACCCTGTGGAGATTTATGCATTTTATCCAAAACTTGTATATCTTTGCGGGCTTATTGGCTTATGACTGAAAGAAACCTTGCAATATGTTTGTGATTAGAAAACTCGTCTAGTTGTTTTTTTATTGATTTTACAATAACGTCATGTGCATTGCCGTATAATCGCTTGAGTGTTTCATTAAGGTATTCAGGATGTTCATAACAATCTGGCAGATAACAATGATATTCTTTGTATAGTGACTCTATTACCTTTTCATAAGCTGGTTTTCCAATCTCAAAAAGGGCGTTTTCAACAGCCAAACTCACTAATGCTTTTCTTACTATGTCGTAATCGTGTTCCATCTAAACCCCGTCTCATCGTCAAATATTTTGAAGTGAAAATAATAGTGGCATGTAATATGATATTACAACAACTGTTATTTTTTGAAGCCAATTTGATGTGATTTTTGATTAATTCCTGTTCTAACTCCAATTAGCGCAAAAAACCACACTGTCTATACTTTAATCTTATTTCTGAGATTGTAATCTCTTTAATGTAACGCTAAAGTCATTCATGGGTACAATTTTCACTGTGCTGATGGACGAAATACCCACAGCTATACAAAGCTGTTCTATGTCATGTGCACTTTTAGCATCCAAAATTATAATCCATTCATGTTCAAGTACAGACATGTAAAAGCCAATGATTTTGATTATGTTGAATTTCTTTACATTTGCTTTTAGCTTGCTTTGAATTTCTAGGAAAATTCTTCTGCTTTTTTGATTGTTTAAGGGACATGACTCAGGACTGTGAACTGCAAAGACTCCAAATAGCATTATTTTCGTAATAAAGTCCAGTTTAATTAAACTTTCAATTTGCATGGTTTTGTAATATCAGAAAAAGACATACTAGCATTAATTGATAGATTCAAACAAAAGATTATAAGAAAAATGAATCTAAGACTAGCAGGACTTGTAATTTTTGTATTGCTATTTAGCATTGCAAGTCATTCGTTAACAAATTCTGCCTTTGCAATTAATACATCTCACGAGAAATCAATGACAAATGGTGACAATTTTTTTTATAAAATCAATGTCAACGTTGCAAAAGACCCATCTGTAGAGAAAAAGGCAATGAAAGACAAAGAGAAAGCAGAAGCAGTGATAAATCATCTTAAAGATATGGCAAAAAGTAAACTCAAAGGGTACTCAGAGAAGTAGTTTGGCTTAATCTTTATTTTCTTTTCTATACTGTTCAATTCCTTATTGTATATTATTAAATAAAGGTTGTAATGAATTGACCATTATGGAAGAAGAAAAGCGACGTTTTTTCAATTTCTCATTTTTTAAAGTGGATCCAAAATGGAGATGGATGGCAGATATGGCAAAGGAAGAATCTGCAAAAGAGGTAGAAAACATAATCAATCATTCTGGCATCCAATTCAGATCGTATTCGACTTTAGGTCTAAGAGATGACGCAGAATTTTTGTTCTGGTTTGCTGCTGAATCTGTAGAACAAATTCAAGATGTTGTCTCAAAATTATATCTGACTGTATTTGGGAAATATATCAATCCGACACATGTGTATCTTTCCAGTACTAGGCCATCTCTTTATGCAAAAACATCTGGGACGCGAGGCTGGCTTGGTGGTGAGGAGCAAAAAAAATACGTAATAGTATACCCTTTTGTTAAAACACGAGAATGGTATCTCTTACCACTTGAAAAAAGAAAAGATCTGATGGCAGAACACATCCAAGCTGGACAAAAGTATCCCCAAGTTACTCTAAACACCACCTATTCTTTTGGAATCCATGATGAAGACTTTATGCTAGCTTTTGAAACAGATGATCTACATGCATTTCAAGATCTAATAATGGATCTAAGAGAAACACGAGTCAGCGCATACATCAAAGTTGATACACCCATGATTGTTTGCGTAAAAAAAGATGTAATTCCACTGATAAAGAGTCTTGGGTGATGAAGGCACTAAAGGAATGGGCAATTGTTGTCAAAGCCTTAGAAAATGGCAACCAGACAATTCTTCTAAGGAAGGGTGGTATACTTGAGACTGCTTCTGGTTTTAATATAGAGTCAAAAAAATTTTTTCTCTTTCCTACATATGAACATCAAGATAATGCCTCACTCAAATCACAATATTATGGATATTTAGCAGATGTAAGAGAAAACAAACCAAAAGAGGGAACCAACCAAATTACATCTTTTGCCGAAGTTGTAGAAGAGAAAGACGTGGATTCAATGGAAAAAATTGAGGAACTGTCTTTATTTCACATTCTAAGTGATTCATATGTTGTAGAAAGGATGAACTGGATGCCTGAAAAACCCATGAAAGTTATGTTTCTCAAAGTATTCAAGATAAACCCAATTGAGGTACCTGTTCTTCCAGATTATCACGGTTGCAAATCTTGGATAGAATTAAATGTAAATTCAGAATCTGGAAAATCGGTTTTAAGTGATGCAGAGCTTCAACAAAAACTCTCAGAGTTTAGGAGAATTGTAAATTGAAATACAGAACCCTTGGTAAAAGTGGGATTAAAGTTTCCGAGATAGGATTTGGAGCATGGACATTGGGTCTTGATTGGTGGGGAAAGAAAATCGAAGATGATGAAGCAAAAAGATTGTTAAAGAAAGCATATGATGTTGGAATTAATTATTTTGAAAGTGGAGATATTTACGGTAGAGGAAAAAGCGAGAGACTCATAGGTGAAGTCTTTTCTGGAATGAGAAATGATGTAGTGATTTCCACAAAATATGGATATGACATATACAGCAACGAACAAATTGGACACAAGGAACTTCCTCAAAAGTTTACTCCGGAATTTACTGATTTTGCATTACAAAAAAGTCTGGAAAGATTGCAAACTGATTATGTAGATGTTTATGGTTTACACAATCCAAAAATCCACACAATACGAGACGATGTGATCTTTGAATCCCTAGACAAAAAAATCAAGGAAGGTAAGATCAAGAGCTATCAAGTAGCTTTAGGTCCTGCAATAGGATGGGCTCAAGAGGGAATTGAAGCTATGGAAAAAAGAAACACTACAGCAGTACAAACAGTGTACAACATTTTGGAACAAAATCCTGGAAACAAGCTAATTGAACATGCACAACAATATAATGTTGGAATACTTGTTCGAGTTCCTGACGCATCGGGAATCTTGACTGGCAAGGTAAACGCTGACACAAAGGTAAGTGAAAAAGACCACAGGTCAGTTAGAAGTGGAGACTGGATAAAAGAATCATTAAAAAAAGTAGACCAGCTAATGCCAATTGCAAAAAGAAACGGCCTTAACATAACCGAACTTGCAATAAAGTTCATCTTGTCACAAAATGCCGTCTCATCTGTACTTCCAACAATAGTGGATGAAGAAGAGATAGTGATGTTTGCTCAAATGACTGATGGAAAGTATCTTAGCTCATCTGACGTAAATGAGATAACCACATTATTTAGTCAATGGCCTGCATACGAGTTAAAAGCATCAGCACAAACTGCATAAACTCCATAATGTTATATTATCTGCAGCGATTAATTGCAAATACGGATGGTTGTCACTTCCAAAAAAACTTCTACAATGACATTTAGGATTGATGAAGATGTTCTCAACAAACTACGCGCAGAGTCAGAGCATAAAGAAACCAGTCTCAATACTTTTGTGAACCAAATTTTTAAACGATACGTAGAATGGGACATGTTTGAATCCAAGGTTGGAATGATTCCAATTGCCAAACCTATAGTTATAGAGCTTTTTGGAAAAATGAAAAAAGATGAAGTAACAGATATGGCTATTCGTATAGGAAAAAATGTTGTACGAGATATTGCATTATTTATGAAAGGTGATATAGATTTAGAATCATTTCTTTCATGGTTTGAAGTAAGGATGAAAGCTTCGTCTATTGAAATAAATCACAATGTCAAAAATGACACTCATACTATAATTCTAAAACATGATCTTGGTGAGAACTGGTCATTATACCATAAGACAGTATTGGAATTAATTTTTAGAGAAGTTTTAGATAAGAACATAAATTTCGAATATAATGCTAGAATGATTTCATTCAAATTTATTGAATAAATCAAACCCGAGATGTTTGCATTTGTTTGCACTGTAATCAATTTTGTTATATTTAACCAAAAAATATGATACCTGTGCAAGTACTGTTACTTGGCAGATACATTTTAGAAAAAACAGTAAGAGACACAATTTTGAAGACTATGGCAAATGGACAAGCCATGGACATACTTGAAACAACAATAGGTTCATCAAAATCTGTACTTGAAATTAGTTCGTCTACTAAAATTCCACTAACTCAAGTATACCGATGGGTACGAAAATTGAGCAAATATGGGTTTTTGCGAGTTTCAGGTGCAACAAATGAATCTGGCAAAAAATACTTTATGTATAAAAGTAAGGTAAACTCGATAAAAATAACGCTAAATACAATGTCTTTGCCACAAATAGAAATAATGAGTTAGGAATCCTTTTGATCTGATCTATGCTGTGATAGGATCTTCTATCTTGAATTCATGTTCTACGAAATATTCTACTCTCGTCTTTTTGAATTCACGTGAGCTAAAAAGAATCTTGTATTCAGCAACATCTACGTGTTTTTGAATTTCTTTTGCAACTATTTCTGCATCATCAAACGACTTGCAGTGCACCATAGAAAATACGTTGT
>Ga0207089_1038_pt1 | contig 35301 bp, 32 predicted proteins | sample Alteio_BWMinHeat_49_FD_153571 | JGI IMG/M metagenome (GOLD analysis project Ga0207089, IMG submission 153571) | Enriched cells from forest soil in Barre Woods Harvard Forest LTER site, Petersham, Massachusetts, United States -... | ecosystem: Environmental > Terrestrial > Soil > Temperate forest >...
GGATGCACGTTTTAATTTTACCTAAGTTAGATACTGCAACACTGGTACGTTTGCCAACTTCCGCCATCCATTCGCGCAGCGCTGAGACAATGATTTCACGACTCACGATAATTGCAGCAGGGATGGTTAACACAGCGACTGGAATTGCATAAACTGTCGATGACAAACTAATAAATTCAAATTGCGGTTCACCGACAATCAGCACCAGCGCAACAGAGACCATCACCTTGTCCGCAACCGGATCTAAAAATGCACCCAACTTAGTGGATAATTGCATCGTGCGAGCAAGATAACCATCGAGCCAATCCGTCAAACAAGCTAAGGTAAAAAGAATCGCTGCTGCAGCATGCCCCCAAGTATAGGGCAAATAAAACACGCAAATAAGAAACGGGATAACTAATATCCGAATAAATGTCAGAATGTTTGGTAAATTAGACATGCTCCGTACCATTAAGCATTATGCAATGCGGCAAAAATCCGTTGTGCTAAAGCCTGGCTTATTCCAGGCACTTTCGCAATTTCTTCAAGACTAGCACGATTTATAGCCTGAATACCACCGAAGTATCGCAACAATTCACGACGTCTTTTTGCACCCACACCGGGGATTAATTCTAGTGAAGACGTGACGCGTTTTTTATCACGCCGCAGACGATGCGCAGTGATGGCAAAACGATGCGCCTCATCACGAATTTGCTGAATAAAATGCAAGGCGAGTGAATCAGGCGGCAAATGTATCGGTGGTTTATCGATAAAATGCAGTGTTTCAAAACCAGGTTTTCGAGTCACTCCTTTGGCCACACCCACTAACAAAATCTCGCTAATATCTAACTCCGCTAGCACTTTTTTTGCCGCATTTAATTGCGGCACGCCACCATCAATTAATAATACATCGGGTAATCGCGCCTGCTCCGCTTGCAAATGTTTGTAACGCCGCAATAATGCTTGTCGCATAGCAGCAATGTCATCGCCTGGCGTTATATCGGTAATATTGAAACGTCGATAATCCGATTTTACTGGACCATTTTTATTGAACACCACGCATGACCCGACTGTCGCTTCACCCATGCTATGACTGATGTCAAAACATTCTATGGTATGCGGTGGTTTTTCAAGCTGCAGTGTTGCTTGCAATGCTTTATTGCGTTCTTGCGTATTAGACTTACCAACCAATTGACTACTCAGCGATTGTTGCGCGCTATTATTCGCCATCTCTAACCACTTTTTACGTTCACTGCGTACACCGCTAGACAACACTACTTTATGTTTCGCTTGTGTACTTAACGCACTTGCCAACCAAGCTTCTTCTGGCAATGCGTGCGATAAAATAATTTCTTTTGGTAATTCATGCGTCGTATTCAAATAGTGTTGAGCAATAAATGATGACAATACTTCTTCACGTGTGACATTGAGTGGTGATTTAGGAAAATAAGCGCGACTCCCTAAAATTCTACCGCCACGAATCATTAACAATTGCACGCAACTCACACCTGCTGCCATTGCCAATCCAATAACATCAGCATCGCCGTGCTCAGAACTGACATATTGACGCGCTTGAATTTCACGAATTTTAGCAATTTGATCGCGAAATTTTGCTGCTAATTCATAGCTTAATTGTTGCGCTGCGTGCTCCATTTTTTCATTTAATTCAGTCAAAATTTGTTGGTTTTTTCCCTGCAAAAATAAGACTGCGTGCTGTACATTTTGCTGATATTCCTCAGGCGAAATTAAACCCGCGCATGAACCAGAGCAACGACCAATTTGGTGTTGCAAGCAAGGTCGCGTGCGCGAAGTAAAAAAATGATCATTGCAAGTGCGCAGCAGAAAAATTCGCTGAATTAATTGAATTGTTTCTCGCACTGCTGTGACATTTGGAAATGGCCCAAAAAAAATTCCGCGTCGATTACGACTGCCACGATAAAAATCAATCCGCGGATAAGGATGCTCATCGGTAATTAAAATGTAGGGATAACTTTTATCATCACGAAACAGCACATTATAATGTGGTTTATGTTTCTTAATTAAATTCCATTCAAGCAACAATGCTTCATTTTCATTATTTGTGACGGTGATATCGACATTTTCGACATGCTTCATTAAAGCCGTGGTTTTAACGTCTTTTTGTCGATTCGCAAAATAACTGGTAAGGCGCTTTTTTAAGTCACGGGCTTTGCCGACATAAATAACTTCACCCTTCCCGTTTAGCATTTGATAAACGCCGGGCTGGTGGGTGAGATTGTTTAGAAAAGATTTTACGTTTTGCATAATTTAAAGTATAGACGCTAAAACAATGATTTGCGCGTCATTCATTTCAAAAATAGCTTTCAAGTGAAAGACTTGATATCAGACGGCACAAAAAATATCTTGGTATTTTGCTTTCAGACCGTATGATGCAGGGATGCATCATACGATCGCAGGATGCAGCTCCGTCTGAAAGCGAAATACCAAGATATTTTCGACCTCGACAAAAACAAGCCGCTAAGATTCATCCGCCGTCGACTTATGCCCTTCAACCAACCCCAATCGAATCGCCAGCAACGTCAACTCTACATCACTATTAATACTGAGTTTTTCAAAAATTCGATAGCGATAACTGTTAACTGTCTTGGGACTAAGACACAATTTATCTGAAATTTCCTGAACTTTCTGACCGCTGGTAATCATTAGCATGATTTGTAATTCACGCTCAGACAAAATATCCAAGGGGGATTCTTCATCTTTCGTATAGCGCCGCAATGCTAATTGCTGAGCGATTTCGGAACTGATATAACGCTGCCCCGCATGAACGGTGCGAATCGCACGGATCATTTCATCAGGATCACAACCTTTGGTGATATAACCGGCTGCACCCGCTTGTAACAATCGGGACGGATATGGCTCATCATCGCAAACTGTCAGCGCAAGAATTTTTATATCAGTATTATGCCGGATCATTTTTCGTGTTGCTTCTAATCCACCGATACCTGGCATTTGAACATCCATGAGCACTACGTCGGGAATCAACTCTTTGGCCAACCGAATGGCTTCTTCCCCTGTACTGGCTTCACCTACTACTTTAACTCCGGTCACATCCTGCAATAACCGTTTAATGCCAATGCGTACTAGCTCATGATCATCGACCAATAGAACTTTAATCAACTTAACACCCCGCACACCTGTTAATTAATGTGGCGGAGAGAGAGGGATTCGAACCCCCGGAGCCCGCAAGGACTCAACGGTTTTCAAGACCGCCGCTTTCAACCACTCAGCCATCTCTCCAAGGTTTTACTTACTAGGCATGATTTTAAGAGCACACATATTACCGCTATTGTTAGCGTCTATTCAACCAGTAATTTACATTAGTTGGGTCTATACCCGAAAAAATTTTTCAGGTAGATTCAGATAAGATTAGTAACTTAAGGAAAAGTAGCTATGACTATGAAAATTATCGACATCCTCAAAAACAAACTAGAACTGCTGGAACCTAACAATGAACTTTATGCAGTATTAGCAAATGAGCATAAAAATCTTCACTTTAAAGATGAAATTGGAATAGGCAAAGATTTACGCAAGTTACAGTTAGCCAAAGATGCATTCAGAATCGACCATGAGGCAAAAACGGCTTGCATTTCAAATTACAAAAAATTATCAGAACTAGCAGATTACTACCAAACAGGAAGTGAGGCGCTAGAGACAAAACCTAACCATCAAAAAGTTGCGTTCTGCTTAGCGCTTTTATATGCATATGCTGCAAAAAAAGAAGATCAACGCTTAAGACTAGAAACTTTAGATAAATTGAAAGCACTCTGTGAGAAAAACGGTGCGTATCCTAAAGATAGAGTCGTCCTCTGGTTAACAAAGCATGTTGATACAAATGCGCATACAAAGGAAGATGAAGAGGAAGAAAAAGAAGAACATCAGGGTAGGAAAATGACCAGATTTCTTCATGATACCAAAGAAAAACTTGTTCAAACCGCGCATAATGCTAGTCACAAGTTACAACAGATAATACATCCCCATGATGATGAAAAGGCTAGTACATTAACACCTCAAGAGAGACAAGCTAACTTAGAATTAAAAATATTTAAAAGAAATTATAATGGCTGCAAAAAAACCGAAAAAAGAGATCTTATCAACTTTTTTGTCACTGAAATTAATTATCCAATATATACCGTACATGGGTTAAAAGCACTTTTAGTCTATATGCTTAATATTCAAAAACAACAAATAAAAGACACCGAATTTCGAGCGATTCGTATTGAAAGAAACTGGCCCCATAAAGGTCAAGAAGGTAACACTAGCTCATGGCAAACTGCTGTTAGCAAATTGAAAGATGCGCTAATGGCTAAGCTACAAAAAAAGCATCAGGAGCAAAGTATACTTCAAGCTGAAGAATATGATGAATATGCTAAATTATTTGGCGCAAACACAGCGCATTTCAAACTTTTTAAATCTATGAAAACGCCGCATTTGGTTGAATTTGAAAGATATTTTATTCGTGAAGAATCGCCAGGAATAAAACAGGAAGAAATAAGACAACTTAATAGGTCACATGCGATACAATAGGTCATTTGCTATAATATAAGATAGATTCTTTAGGAGAAAATTTGATGCCAATTAATGAAATTAGTACGCGACAATATGGATCGGTATTAAGCACAAACTCGGTGTTGCGTAATACCTATCTCTTACTCAGCCTGACGCTGTTGTTTAGTGCGGGAACTGCATGGCTTGCAATGACACATCAAGCAAGCTTTGGCTCATCCTTGGTGGCATTTATAGCAGGATTCATTTTGTTATTTGTTACCACCGCATTACGAAATAGTGTCTGGGGAATTGTGGCCGTGTTTGCTTTCACAGGTTGCATGGGTTATTCCATGGGTCCTATGCTCAATCAATTTATTCGCGGTTATTCGAATGGCAGCCAATTAATCTTAACTGCTCTAGGTGGCACTGGAATTACATTTTTCTTATCTTCGGCATATGTGCTAACAACCAAAAAAGATTTAAGCAATTGGGGTAAATTTTTAACGATTGGTTTGGTGGTTTGTGTTATTGCAAGTCTTGCGAATATTTTCTTTAAAATGCCAGCGATGCAATTAGCTATTTCAACGTTGCTAACCTTTATCTCTGCTTTGCTCATGATGTATGACACTAGCCGTATTATTAATAACGGTGAAAGTAATTATATAATGGCGACGATTAGTTTATTTTTGGATATTCAAATATTGTTTCAGAATTTACTGATGTTGTTGGGCGCGTTGAGTGGGAATAATCGGAATTAATTAAACCACCGTTCGTCTGCCACTGGATGTTTCTATTCTCTTACCCATGTCATGCCAGCACGCTTTTAGCTGGCATCCATGCCTTACAGAGATTGCTCTGGATGCCAGCTAAAAGCGTGCTGGCATGACAAAGGAGGTTGGCATTGGCAATATTTTCACGAATAGTAAGTCACTCCCGCCACACACACTTCCCTTTCTCAGCCATCTTTTGCAATTTCATTTCATGCGCAGCAAGCTCATCTGCACTAGCCGGAATCACAATTAATTTCCTTGCCTGCAATGTCACAGGTTTAATTGTTTGTACTTCAGCTTGTTGTTGAACTTCTCTATCATGATCTTTATCAAACAAACTACCCTGCCCACCCGTCATTGCAAGATAAACTTGCGCCAATAAATGTGCGTCGAGTAATGCGCCGTGAAACTCGCGTTGTGAATTATCAATGCTATAACGCTTACATAATGCATCTAAGCTATTGCGTTGACCAACGTGCAATTGACGCGCGATAACTAACGTGTCGATAACGCGACAATATTTTGTGAGCGGCTTCCATTTTTGTTGCGTCAAACTTAATTCATGATTGATAAAGTTCACATCGAAGGGAGCATTGTGAATCAGTAATTCCGCATCAGTGATAAATTCCATAAACTCATGCACGATATCAGCAAATTTTGGTTTATCTTCAAGAAAGTTTTTCGTTATACCATGTACCGCGAGTGCTTCTTCTTCAATTTCACGCTCTGGATTAATATATTGATGATAACGTTTGCCGGTAAATTTTCGATTGACCAATTCAAGACAGCCAATTTCAATAATACGATGACCTTCTTCAGTCAATAAACCGGTGGTTTCCGTATCTAATACAATTTGTCGCATAGTCACCTACTGTTTTAACATTTCATCTACCGCACGATTCGCCAGTGAATCGACTAATTCATTTTCAGGCTGTCCATTATGTGCTTTGACCCAATGCCATTTTACTTCGTGACGATTCGCCTGCTTATCCAATTCAGCCCATAAATCTGCATTTTTGACCGGCTTGTTATCTGCTTTTTTCCAATGTCTTTTTTTCCACCCAACTAGCCATTCGGTAATCCCTTTTTGCAAATATTGTGAATCCGTATGCAAATCAACACGGCACGTTTCACGCAATGAACTAAGCGCTTGAATCGCTGCCATTAATTCCATGCGGTTATTGGTGGTTTCTCTTTCTGCGCCATAAAACGTTTTTTCATGCGAACCGTAACGTAGTAAAACGCCCCAACCGCCTGGACCTGGATTACCGCGGCACGCACCATCGGTATATATTACAACATGTTTCACTGTTAAAAATCTCTCATTGATGGACCTGGAATTGATACACGCACATTAGACAGGTTTTGCTGCCAACGCAATCGTATCGGCGTTAGTGGTACAACTTTCGCTCGAGCAATTAATACATAAGCCCCACCAAATGGCCGAAAGCATTTATGCCCGAACCATTCTAAAAAGTGTAGTTTTTTATATAGCCCTTTTTGCTTGAGTGGTGGACGAAATAAACAATAATCTTGATTCACTAATTCAAAATCGGCTAAGCGCAGCCAGCTTTTCACCAGATTGGCAGAAATGAAATTGGTTGACCATGGCATTAATTGGCTATGAATGAATTGCTTTTTTAATCCCCATAAGCTCACTGGATTAAATCCCAAGATCACAATATGTCCTTCCGGCTTAACAATACGGCATGCTTCTGCCAACAATTGCCGTGGATTTTCAATATATTCCAATGCATGCGGTAAAATCACCAAATCAATACTGCCTGAGGCAATCGGCAATTCATGAAATTCACTTTCAATCGATTTAAGATGGCGATTTTTTACAATCAGTGGCGTTAATAAAACTTGCCGCGCTGTGGCAGTGGTACGCAATAATTCTTCTTGATGCGGAACCCCAATGAGCAAAGTATATTTACCAAAATATTTAGTTAATAATCGCAATAAGGACTTCTTTTCGGCAGCAACTAATTCGTGCCCAAGAAAGTGTCCTTGGGCTAACCAGTGATCCCATTGATGCGCCACGCGATAAGTCTTTGCCAATATTCACATCCCTGTCAATTTCATTTGAACTTAACTAACCTCAGTTATGGATAAGAACACAGTTAAAGCAAGTATTTATAGCAAAGACAAGGCGAAACTTTAAAAAAATTGGGAGTGTAGTTATTCTACATGACCAATTTTTTTAAAGTTTCAACGCAGTATTTGCTATAAAGACGCCGCTTTAACTGTGTTCTTATCCATAACTGAGGTTAACTATACATCCGCGATGTTTTCTTGTCATCCAAAGAGAATATTTCCGCTCTTCCTAACTTCTGTGATAGACTTTTTCGAAGCTTTTGAGCGTTGGGTTGTAACTCACGGAAAAATTTGGACTTTATACATCCTGGAAGAATGATGCGAGCTTGGTATAAATCAATCATTAGGAAGATTATTATTGCAGCCTGCTGTTTTTTTGGCTTTTCTTCACTATTGTATGCAAATGCCAACTCTGAAGGCATCCAAGTTTATCAAAAAAACATGCATCTCTCCCCGGAGCGCAAACAAATACTAGCCGATGACATAGACCGTTATCGCAATGCAAATGATATTTGGGATTCGCTACGAAATGAATTTACCTTACCGCATTACGAAAATAATCCTTTAGTGCAACAAAAAATTCAGTGGTTCATGGAGCATCAAGACTATCTGATGCGATCAACCATGCGCGCTGCTCCTTACTTATACTACATCATGCAACAAGCTAAAAAACGTCACTTACCCGCAGAACTTGTGTTATTGCCAATTATCGAAAGCGCTTATAATCCTTTTGCATTGAATGCATCATCAGGTGCCGCAGGAATTTGGCAAATGATGCCGGGCACTGCATCTGGCTATGGCATCAGACAAAACTGGTGGTATGACGGTCGTCGCGATGTGGTCGCATCAACAAAAGCGGCGCTGAATCATTTGGCCTATTTACAAAGTTTTTTTGATGGTAATTGGTTATTGGCAATTGCCGCCTATGATACCGGTGAAGGAAATGTGTTAGCAGCAATTCGCAAAAATATTCGCGCCGGCGAGAATACAGATTATTGGGTACTTCCGTTAGCACAAGAAACTCGCGACTATGTGCCGCAACTTTTAGCGTTAGCCATCATTATCAGTCATCCAGATCAATATCCAATTCGTTTTCCTTTCGTGAGAAACGCGCCTTATTTAGCGCAAGTAGATATCGGCGGACAAATTGATTTAACGCACGCCGCTTATCTTGCGGGACTCAGCTTACATGAAATAAAGCAATTAAACCCTGGCTATAGCCGTGCTGCGACTGATCCTAACGGTCCATACAAAATTGTACTGCCGATCGAAAATGTGGAACGCTTTTCTGAGAATCTTTCCCGATCATCACCGCTGTATGCAAAAGTTAATTGGGTACATTATCGAATCAAAAATGGTGACACACTGCCTAAAATCGCCAAACGATTTAACACCACGCCCAGTGAATTACATGAAATGAACCCCAAATTATTAGCAAAAAATCATTTAAGACCGGGTGGCAACATTATTATTCCTCGTTACACACAAAATCTTTCTAAAACCATTTTAGATTCAGAACAAAATTCAATAGTATTTGCAGCAAACAAAAAACCAAACTCAGTGCCAGTGATCAGGAAACCACAACTTGCAACACAAATGGCTGACGCGTTTCAACAAAATCCACAAAAACCTTATACCATGCAACCGGGTGATACCATTTACATGGTACGCAATAATGATGATCTAGAAAAAATCGCACGGCGTTTCCATATTTCGTCACAAGCATTACTCACAGCAAATCAAATCAGTAACATTGCTTTCTTGCGTCCGGGTGAAAAATTAATTATTCCCACTCACTCACAACCAACAGCAGCTCCAGAAGAGAAATATAACTTAACACCTGGCGATACGATATACGTTGTCAGAGCGGGTGACACAATCGAAAAAATCGCGAAACACTTTCATACCAATCCAGCAACAATTCGCTTAGCGAATTTAATGGCTGACAATGATTTGCATGAAGGCGATCAATTAGTGATACCGACACATGCTTAACTCATGGCTGAATAAAAATGCAAGGTAGATTTAACGAATTTATATCTGTAAAACAATTTGATAAAAATATTCTTTATTCATTAAGAGCAGATGGTAATAGTGATAATAGTATTGACACATATTTAGAATTAGAAATCACCACAGAGAACTTCAAAGAATTTTTTGCATATATTGAACGTGCGTTCCTAGTGGTTTCAAACGAATCTCGCATGGTGAGAGATGATGCAACAAATATTCTAGTTCCACTAAATGAGGACCTTAAGAATATTCAAAAAAAATTTACAGACAATCTAAAACAAACCGCCAAAACAAGCAATAAACCAGAAAATCCCACATTTCTACCAACTCATACAAAAAGCATCTCCCCTCAACAACAGCTCTCATCAACTTCAGAAATATCGAATAAGATGAAAATCCAGCCTGCACCATTCACTGGATATGAGAAAGCGATGGATGCTTGGGTCAATCTTTCCATACCCGACCATCCATACGGGGAAGAATTATCGATGATAGATCAAGAAGCACAAAAAGTAATGAGCTTATTCGAAGAAGATGGCTCATTCGAAAGTCATTTTTTCTTGGCTGAATTGCATAGGATGGGATGTCATAAAACAATTCTTTCTGGTACCAAAAAAGAAAGTATTCATCTATATTTTGAACCTGAGCATGACCAAGCAATTATCCATTACAAAAAAGCACGTACAGCTTATTTGACTAGAAATGGTGAAATCCATGTCCAAATTGAAGGTGAAAATGATCCAGCGCCAGAAAAAACTCATCAAACTATGACACTGGTCGATATTAATCGTTTAGGTAGACAATCATGCGACGGAAATCCTAATGCTATGCATCGGTTAGCCCGGTTTTATTTAGCAGAATTGCAATGTTTAAAGAATCATGGAGCGCGAAAAATCCATGTGCCGGATGAAAAAGAAGAGCAATGGCTAGAAATAAGGGCTAGGGCTCTTTTCACAGCAGCGGCGAAGTTGTTTCACCCACACGCAGCTCAAGCATTAATTGAAGATCAGACATATTTCCAAAGCTTAGAACCGGAAAATCAACTACGTTTTGCCATGACTGCGGCAGATCCATCAGTAGCAGAACAATTATATTCCGCATTACCTGATAGTGACAGACAAATTGAATTCAAATTTCGTAATCATAAAATTTCTGTTAAAAACCCGATGATTTTAAAAAAACTTAACGATATTCATAATGATTTACGGCAACCCATCATGACAAAACGTACCGTATTTTTGGGCGACTGCTTGATCCCACAAAAACATACTGCTTATGCTGTTGCCCAACCCCCAGCAGCGATACCAATGACTTCTCATGAAGAAAACCAGCAGCTCACCCACAAGAGATAACTAATTCCATATCGGCACAGTCATTTTATTGAAGCAACGCCCTGAGTATATAAAGTTTTTTCAGATGGCAGTAACTGCAGATATTCTTCTGCTGTCAGCAACAAAGGCAGCAGTGCGCACATTGATAATGATTTCACATAATAATCGCAGCGTGCTGCGATATTTTCGCGATAGAATACACCGCCGTAACCGATAAATCGTGTTACTAAATCGATCACACTCAAATCATTCATACCATCACCCACATAGGCGATATTCGGGTATATATTATTTATTTCTGCCACAATTAAGCGTTTACCATCATTGTTAACTAATGCAGAAGTTTTATCAAAATCAATATAATTGCCGTCTGAATCAAACGAGACATCAACGGCAAAAACATGTGCGCGAGGAATGGATAACAATTCCGCAAATGAAACGACTGCGGGATAAAGCCCAGCAGAAACAATGTAAACTTTCTTATTGAGCCGTTGCAATAAATGAATCACCGCCATGACATCCAAAACGCGATAAGCAAAATAATCTTGCCCTAGCGTTAACACTTCTTTTAATGTTGGACGCACGAGCTGCAAACGTTGTTGATAAATTTCTGGATTAATCCCCGTTTTGCCCATCGCATCCGCTGTCAAACGACTAACGGCATCTCCTACTCCATGTTTATCCGCTAAATAATCTATTCCTTCGATTGCACTCAACGTACCGTCACAATCAAAAACGATACAATCGAGAGGTCTTGTCGGTGAATTCATTTGCATGGATTTCCCTTGCTATACAAATGAGATAATTTTATCGTACTCAACAGGAATGTAAACTCATTCAGGAGATGACATGTTCAAAATTCAAATTCAGAACAATATTGCGGCTAGTGGATTAAAACAATTTCCGGCTGATTCTTATCAAATTGCCTCAGACATTAAAAATCCAGATGCCATTTTAGTCCGCTCATACTCAATGCATGAGGTTGTCATCCCTCCTAGCGTACAAGTCATCGCACGTGCTGGAGCGGGTGTTAATAACATTCCTGTTGCTGCATTAACAAAACTAGGTGTGCCGGTGTTGAATACACCAGGTGCAAACGCAAATGCTGTGAGAGAATTAGTGATTGCAGGGATGTTAATGGCAAGCCGGAATATTTGCCAAGCATGGGAATATGTACGCCAACTTAAAACGTCAGATGCCGCTAGTCTTGAACAACAAATCGAACAAGATAAAAAACAATTCGTAGGTTTTGAATTACTTGGCAAAACGTTAGGTGTCATTGGCTTAGGAAGTATCGGTGTTAAAGTTGCTAACGCCGCAATGGATTTAGGTATGCATGTCATCGGCTATGATCCCACCATCACGATTAACCGCGCCTGGGAATTATCTTCCTCTGTTCAGCAAGCGACAAGCATAGAACAGCTTTTGAAAGAATCTGACTTAGTCACGCTGCATGTTCCATTAACTGATGAAACAAAAAATATGTTGAATGAAGCACGGTTACGCATTATAAAAAAAGGTGCCGTCTTACTTAACTTTGCTCGCGATGGACTAGTTGACAAGAAAGCACTGTTAAACGCACTGAATGAAAAAATAATTTCGACTTATGTCTGTGATTTTCCGTGCCTGCTGTTAAAAGATCATCCGCGCGTCATCAGCTTGCCTCATACCGGAGCCTCAACACAAGAAGCTGAGGAAAATTGCGCTGTCATGGCCGCAAAACAAATTCGCAATTTTCTCGAACATGGAAATATTACTAACTCAGTTAATTTTCCCACCATTGAAATGCCGCATGAAGGAAATAATGCGCGTATAGCAATAGTCAATGCGAATGTTCCCAACATTGTCGCGCAAATTTCAACAAAACTCGCTGCTGCAGGATTAAACATTGTTAGTCTCTCGAATGGTTCGCGTGGGGATATTGCCTATACATTAATTGATGTGAATGATGTGGTTGATGATCGGTTGTTGAATGAATTAGTGAAAATTGAGGGGATTATTCATGCTAGAAAAGTTGAGTGAGGTTGTAATTACTTACGAAACTGATGGCCTCTTTTTTCTTCTTTTAATGGTTGCTTCGCGTTTAGTAATTCCAAAAGTTTAGTACGAGTTTCCGCATCAACGCTTTTAGGATTAATTTTTAACTCTACAGCGGCACAGCGCATTGCATCAGCCGAACCACTAAGTGCTGCACATTTCAATGCGTTCCTACCATACCCATCAACTTGCTTAGGATTAATTTTTAACTCTACAACGGCACAGCGCATTGCATCAGCCGAACCACTAAGTGCTGCCAAGTGCAACGCGTTCCTACCATACCCATCAACTTTCTTAGGCTTAATTTTTAACTCTACAACGGCACAGCGCATTGCATCAGCCGAACCATTAGCTGCTGCCCAGTGCAACGCGTTCCCATCAGTTCTATCATCAGTTTGCGTAGGATCAATTTTTAACTCTACAGCGGCACAGCGCATTGCATCAGCCGAACCACTATTTGCTGCCCAGTGCAACGCGTTCATACCATTCTTATCAACTTGCGTAGGATCAATTTTTAACTCTACAGCGGCATAGCGCATTGCATCAGCCGAACCACTATTCGCTGCCAAGTGTAACGCGTTCCTATGCATAGAAAGGCTTTTAGGATCAATTCTTAAAACTTCAACGGCATAGCGCATTGCATTAACCGAACCACTAAGTGCTGCGAAGTGCAACGCGTTCGCACCATTCTTATCAACTTGCGTAGGATCAATTTTTAACTCATCAACAGCACAGCGTATTGCATCAGCCGAACCACTAAGTGCTGCCATGTGCAACGCGTTCGCACCATTCTTATCAACTCGCTTAGGATCAATTTCTAACTCATCAACAGCATAGCGCATTGCATCAGCCGAACCACTCCTCGCTGCCATGTGCAACGCGTTTTGATCTAAAAAGTTTTTTGACTCTTTTGTTAAACCTAGCTTGTCTTTAGCATACTTAATAGCATTAGGCTCACCGCTTAAACAGCATAAAACAGTTTCTGTATAATCTCGGTTCGCTTTAGGTGTGGATTTAAGTAACTGATACAATTTTTTATAATCTTTAATAATATTTTTTGAGAACAGTTGTGAAACTACTGAAGGATCACATCCAATATTAACCAACTTAGCAACTTCCATTTTGTTTTCAAGTATAGGTTTACGGAAAAGCGACGCTGAAGAAACAGAAAAATTAACTACGCTTTATTAAGTCAAGATGAGGTATAACCACACGTTCTAAAACGTCCTGTGGCAATAAACCGATAAGTCCTTCTTTTCTACGTTCTTCTTTGCTACGTTCTTCTTTTATACGTTTTATACGCTTTTCTTGTTCGTCCCCTGGTTGTTCTTCACTTATTAATTCTTCTTTTTTATTCTGATTCTTAGAGATTTCTTGTTCGCCCCCTGGTTGTTCTTCACTTTCAAATATTGTTCGTTGAATAAAGGACTCAAATAAAGAACGATCATCACGTAAAAAATTCTCATCAATCTCGCCCTGTCTCCTAGAATCTTGCTCAGTTGACATTTGTTCGAGTGCAATCTTGAAAGCATGTTCATCAAATGGCGCGCCATTTAGTTGCAGCTTTCTCTCTTTCATATAATGGAGTAGTGCTATAAAAGGAATTTCTTGTTCTTGAGGAACCTCTTTCTTTTCGGGAGTTTTTGAAGTATCGCCTGATTTAATTTCTTGTTCTTGGGGAACCTCTTTCTTTTCGGGCTTTTCGGGAGTTTTTGAATTATTGCCTGGTTTCTTGAAAGTATAGTCAGAAAGCAAAGCGTAAAGAGTTCGGATTCGATCGTTATTATCGTAACTATATTGTTTTATTAATTCCTGTAGTTCGCTTACGCGCATAATAGAAGACCTCGTTTGTGTATATTTTTATTACATTATAATCTATAATGGTATGTTTATGTTATGTTTTTTGCTTTGTACATGGCAAAATTTCTAAAAAAAAGATAACTTGCTGATAAATATAGATTTAATAAACATGATGCAGACAGTTGAGCATTCGCTTCGATCCCTACGCATTTTTTAAAAACGCCACTTCCGCATCCGTAGACTGACGCCCCAAAATGCTATTACGTTGCGGAAAACGCCCGAATTCTTTAATCACACGAAAATGCGCATAAGCATAGGCTAAAAATAATTGATAAACTTGAGTGGTTTCAGTCATCGAGAGTTGAACTAAAGTTTGGAATAAACGAATTGATTGTTCTTGACGTTCAGAATTTTCTGAATGAACTAGCGGCATATAAAAGAAAACGCGCTCAATTAATGTTAATGATTGATCCATTTTTTGTTGCAATCCCTCAAGACATAATTCTTGCGCATGCTCATCCTGCTGAAATGCGCCAGGTGAATTTCGATGCATAGAACGGGAAAACTGATCCAGTAAAATAATTAAGGCAAGTCTACCGCGTGGAGATTCTGCCCAGGTTTCAATTTGACCCTCAATTGCTTGCAGATAATGATCTTTGAATTTGGCGAGCATAGCTTTTTTTAACTGCTCATTTTCACCAAACCATAGGTTAGTACGGTCACTGGTGGGTAAATCAGCTTGACCTAAATCGCCGAACCAAAAATCTAACAGTTCATGAATTTTATCACTCACAACCTGCTCCTTTAATGATACTTTCAGCATAGCACAAAACGATTATTGCGGAGACGTGCTACTCAATCAGTACGCGTGTTCCAGGCGAAACTAAGTCATATAATTCAAGTAGATCGGTGTTTTTCATGCGGATACAGCCTTTTGACCCAGGTGTCCCTAAAATAACATCGTCCGGCGTTCCATGGATATAAATAAAGCGACGCATTGTATCAACATTACCCAATCTATTTTTTCCTAATTCTGTACCGCTTAACCAGAGTATTCGGGTTAAAATCCAATCACGCTCTGGGCCGCTTGCTCGAAGTTCGGGCGAAAAAAATTCACCTGTTGGACGTCGTCCAACAAAAACTGTATTCACAGGGCAACCTGTTCCAATTTTTGCTCTTATAATATGCCAACCACGCGGCGTCATGCCGCTGCCAAATATTTCACCAACACCATTTTTTCCACTCGATATAGTGTAATTTTTTAACCGTTTTTCACCTTTTAAAACCGTCATGGATTGCGTATCGATAGTAACTTTTAATGAAATCATGTTAATGTTTTCCCTAAAGTTATTGCTGTTATTAATTGAAAAATAAGCTTTTCTGTCATCTGATGTTGATCATAATGTGGGTCAAATTCAACAATTTCAATACCCACTAACCGCGAGTCATTCGCAAGCTGAGTTAAGGCAGAGGAAAGTTCTTTCCCAGAAAGACCATCTGCTTCACAAGAACCTGTGCCAGGAGCTTCTTTTGGATCGATGCTATCGATATCCAAACTTACCCCATAACCTGCAGTATCACGGGATGCAATTTCAACGGCTTCTTTCAAGATGACTTTCAAGCCACGCTTTTTCACTTCATCCATGTAAAAAATTCGCACATTTAAATCGCGTAATAATTTGGCTTCACCCTCTTCAAAGCTACGCACGCCGATCAAACAGAGGTGTTTTGGATGAATTTTAGGTTCCGCATAGAACATATGCGTGAAATTTGCTTCACCATAGCCCAATAAAGTCGCAACTGGCATACCGTGATAATTTCCAGATTGCGTGGTTGACGGCGTGTGACTATCCATATGTGCATCAATCCAAATTAATCCAATCGGGCCTGCGGGTTTTTTTGCCTGAGCAACTGCTGTCCATGTGCCGATAGCGGAAGTATGATCACCGCCCAGCACAATAAAGAAGCGATTTTGTTGAGCTAATGGTAGAACAGCTAGACCGAGTTGATGACATAAATCAGCAATGATGGCGAGTTTACTTTCGGGCCTTGTTTCATCAGGCTGAAACATACCCTCCCACACCGGAGTAACCCCACAATTAATCAACTCAGAAATATATGCTGACTTTTTTATTACCAATGGTCCGTCACCACATCCTGTACTTGCGGCACCCAACCCTGATGAGTAGCCTAAAAACGAAACTTGCATTCTCTCCCCTCCATGATTTCCATTATGATGACATGAGGCTTAACATCGCGCGATAATTTTTTACTCATTGTAAAAAATGCTGCAATAGTGGCACAATGTCATGCTTTTTTAACTAGGCATGCAATGGTGTACAATTTGCTGGAACAGAATAATAAACAATCACAGACTTTAGTGAGCCCAGAACAATTAGCGCAGGAATTTCCTGTGTCACCAGAAGTCAATCGCCGCGTAGAAACTCATCGATCCGCGGTGAAAAAAATTTTAGCGGAAAATGATCCACGTTTACTGGTTATATTGGGTCCTTGTTCGATCCACGACACAAAAGCAGCGCTAGAATATGCCAGCTTATTCAAAAAAGCGTCCGACTGTTTTGCTGACGATTTATTACTGGTGATGCGTACCTATTTCGAAAAACCACGAACCACAGTGGGTTGGAAGGGATTGCTCAGCGATCCACATCTAGATAGCACATTTGATATCAACCATGGATTAAAGCTTGCGAGAAGTTTGTTGCTTAAGTTAAACGAATTATCTATCCCAACAGCAACAGAATTTTTAGACACCATCATCCCGCAATATTTAAGTGAGTTAATCACTTGGACAGCCATTGGTGCCCGCACTTCTGAAAGTCAAATTCACCGTGAATTAGCTTCAGGCTTAATGATGCCAGTCGGTTTTAAAAACACCACAGATGGTAATATTAAAATTGCTGTCGACGCTGTTCATACTGCGCAACACCCGCATCAATTACTCACCATTGATAAAAAAGGTCTACCCTGCGCGATTTACACTAATGGAAATCCTGACTGTCATATCATTTTACGTGGCTCGCATCTTGCACCAAATTACACGGATGATTTTATTCGCTACGCTACGCAATTATTGGCAAACAATCATCTTCGCCCACAGGTGATGATCGATTGCAGTCATGGAAACAGCATGAAGACTTATCAAAACCAGTGTGTTGTCGCAGACTCAGTCGCCGAAAAAATAACACAGGGCACAAAAACTATTTTCGGTGTGATGATTGAAAGTAACTTAGTTGCGGGACAGCAGCGTTTAGAAAAAAATCAGCCGTTAACGTATGGCCAAAGTATTACTGATGCGTGTATTTCTTGGGATGAAACGTTGCCGTTGTTAGATAAGTTGGCTCAAGCGGTGCGAAAAAGAAAAACTCGGATGAGTCAAAAATCATCGCTCCAGTTTATCTAAGAACGCGAATTCCGGATAGCACCACCTCTGTCATGCCAGCTAAAAGCATGCTCATGATTGTCCGGTATATCAGTTTCATAATTATGCAAAGGCTTTTAAGCCCTCTCCCGCCAACGGTCTCAATAAGAACTTATTTTTGCAGCGGGAGAGGGTTGGGTGAGGGAAAACAACTGATTTAATGAGTTTCAAGCGCTTGTAAAATAGCCTCTAACACTTGTAAATTTCTTCTTAATGCTCTTGCTTTTTTTGTCATCATTTATAACTTTCCCTCACCCAACCCTCTCCCGCTGCAAAAATAAATTCTTATTGAGACCGTTGGCGGGAGAGGACTTAAAAGCCTTTGCATAATTATGAAACTGATATACCGGACAGTCATGAAAAGCATGCTGGCATGACAGAATTTCTTATCCCGAGTTCGCGTTAAGAGTTGTTGCATTCCAATCTACTCTATTTACACTTAGCTACCCGATTTAAAGCAGACTGAATCAGTGCGCTAGACTTTTTTGTAACATTTGCAACAGCAGCAAATTGTCCCCATTGTGATACAGCGTTACTCACTTGATCAATGACTGTTAGTGCATATGATTTTTCAATACTACTGACTTCCGCTAACCGTAAAAGATGCGAGACACCTGGATGCTTACCCTCGCCCATCACCGTCGTGCAGTGCTCACCTGCTGGCCCCATTGAAAACGTAAGATCATACGCCGGCGATACATGCCAATCACCCTGAGCATTCATCAAAAATGAAAAATTTTTTACATGATCATCGCGATTATGTGTTAATACATTAAAGACAGCATTGCGGAATTGATTTTCACACCCGCGTAAATCTTTGGTCAACAACATTGTGGCCTTAAGCAACGTTTCGTAATCAAAACTTGGCATACGATGGTCGATGTGTAGCAATCCACTTACAGTATGCATATGCAAGCGATTTGCACCCTCACGATCAAATCGCTTTACACCAAAGTAACCACGACTCTTTTTCGACTCAAACAAGCGCGCCTTTGGCACATTCAGTCCTGCGGCTAGTGCCATTAAATGATAGGCATATTCAATTGGTCCAATATCAACTGGATCAAGAGATGAACCAAACTTAATAATCCAATCATCGTGATTGTTTGATGGATTGCTAGAAGATTGAAAACTTTTATTCATCAACGTTACCAAAATTTTTGGACGCGCACCTGCTGATGAACCATTCATCGCCAACAAATCATCGACAAATCGGTCATCATTTTCTTGAAACTGTAAACATTCTTTCGCAACCTCATCAAGATCATGATGCAATAAAGACAAGATGCTTTCCGTTTCAGGTTGATACGTGAGCGCACCCATACCACGACTCCCCACATAACAAAGACGATTTAGCGGTGTCAATTGATTAGGATGAATGCCCGCACTCATCAACTTACGATCAAGTAAAAGCCGTCCCCAACCATCAGGTAAGCTATCGTTAAAAATACCAAATAATCCATCAAATAATTGATCATCACAAAGAAGCACACCTGGCTTCAAAGGAAGTTTAAATGGCGAAAGCTGTAAATCTGTTTTCAGAAATTCAGGTGCATACTCAAAAAAAATATTGCGCTCTCTACTCAACAATCTGCCCATGATTATTTTTTCTGATTGTCCGGCGAAATGCACTTGCACAACATGACCAAAATCTATCATCATCGCCGCCCTCTTTTACGTTTCTTTTCATTAATTAATTCATCAAGCGTCGCGACTTGCTGTGGTGGTATCGGTTTAAAAAGCACAGCAAATTCTTTAAGACAATCCAATACCAAAGCGATTTTCAAAAGTGATTCCAATGAGATTTTACCTGTGCGCTCAAACTTCTTAATCACGCCGAAACTCACACCAGAGCGCTCGGACAAGCTGCGCTGACTCAAATTAAATGAAAGCCTCTTCGCCTGCGCCAATTTTGCAATTTGCTCAGCAACATCGTGGGGACTCATTAATTCTAGGGTTATCATAGTGTCTTTTATATTAATTTATATAATATAAAAGATATTATAGTATCTTTTATTTATAAAAGCAACTTGCTGCTCGGCAGCATCACGACCAGATGGCCGATACCATGCAGTGTGTGATGCTATGGGCGGGAGAGAAGTAATACATTAACCTTAAGATTTTCTTAAGACTTCCTTTGATATAATTGCGCTCAAATAATATTCAAACGAGCCGACTATGCAACGCAAAGACATTACCAAAGTTTTTCAACAATGGTTTTTAGATAATCAACATACCATTAGCGCCACTATTTTTGATTATGCAATGTTGATGCATGCTTTAGAAAAGAGAGAAAAAAGTTGGATTTTCAAAAAAAATATCAAAAGTAAAATTGAACAGCAAATTATTGAACATCTTGATAAACCTTATCAGAAAATGATTCATTCTTTGGCTAAATTACCAGGATCAGCTGATATTGTAAAAAATATATGCAATCTAAAATCTACACTCATCGGTGAAGTATTAAATCGAGCAAGAAAATTTATTCTTGATTTTGATGCACAACAAGCATTTCGTAGTCTAGACAAAATTGCTGTTGATTTACGTCAAAAGAACATCGAAATAATTGCTATTGTATTATATCTTGACTCCTTGTGTTCGAAGTTACCCGACTTAGGAAAAAATAAAGCTTTATCTAATGGTTTAAAGACACTATATAATTATGTGAAGCAATTCACCTCTAATCGCGACAAACAACATCTTAAATTTGCGTCTTTTACGTTACCTATTGCCAAGTATGCATTACCCATATCAGCTGTATTAGCTTTAGTTGTTAGCTGCTTAACATTTTCATATGTTCCAAATACACTTTTAGGATGGAATATTATCTCTCTTGCCGGTGCATTTACCTTTGCATCCGCATTTAGTTCTGCTAATTATTCTCTTATTTATTTTGGAGCAAACCAACTTGACAAAGAACCTACTGGAGAAGTGGCTGTAATATTAAATCCGGTTATACAATCACTCATGTCACAGTTTTTACAGGATGACAAATCTGAATCAAAAATGCTTTGTACCGCCAAGCCAGAGAAAAAACCAGCTGACAAAAACTCAAATGATAATCCGTCTCCGGCAGAGTTATCTGATGAACTGAAGTTAAAAGTAAAAACTCGCGGAATACCTGCGAATAATGCAAATGCTACGGCAGAAGAACATTTACCCGTATTAGATGAAAAATTGATGGAGCCAGAAGAATTTTATCAGCAACAATTGAGGAGACAGGCAGATTGGTTAGTACAATTACACATCCCGCGTGGCCCGAATAACAGCCAACCTATTAGCATGTGGGTTGATGCGCGTCATGAAATTATTGAAAATGTAATTCCTGATGGAAATAATCATGCCGCCTTAGTCACCAAGTTTGATAATTCAGCTCATTCAGGTGTGTTGCAAGGAGTAGGAGGTGTCAATAGAGCATGTGTTAAGCCGTATACCTTCCCATTCTTTAGAGAAGATAAACAGCATCAATTACAACATTACACTCACAAATTAAAAATTGATGGCAAAGAGCGAGTTGGCTGTAAAAATATTACATTAAACGATGGCAGCGTTGTACTGCGTCCAGATTACTTTGATCCCAATGCACACAAAGAAGAAGAACGCGCAGCACGCCGCGGTGGTCGTTTTGGATTTTAAATTATCCCCGTCGCTGTAAACGTAGCAGTCGTTGAACTCGGCCCTGTCAATGTGCAACTAATACTAGCATCAACTGACACCGTAGCAGCCATAATGCTGTAACCTGTGGGAAGTCCTCCTTGCAATGTTTTTGCGACATCCGTGCAATTCAAAATAGTCACGCCATTCATCGCGACTGCTTTGCGCGCAGCGTAATTCACCGCATTTCCGGCCGCAAGAGATGCAGCAATACTATTGGTCAGCGCTGATTTAGCATCAGTTGAGAGTTCAGTAAATTTGGGAACTGTGATAATGGCTGCAATGCCTAATATAACTATCACAATTACTAATTCAACTAACGTGAAACCTGTTTGTATCCTTCGCATATAAAACACTGCTCCTAAAAAATTATGAGACACCCGTTGCATTAAATGTTGCGCTAGTGGAACTTGGTCCTGTCAAAGTACATGTTACTGTTTCATCAACTCCTGCTGCTAACGAAGTAATGCTATAACCTGTCGGTAAGCCACCGTGCAAAGCTCTCGAAAGATCGACGCAATTAGCGATTGCTTCACCTTGTGCTAAATTAAGTTTGCGTGCTGCGTAATTCAGGGTGTTCGCCGCGGTTAATGATGAGGCTACATGATTAGTTGCTGCGGTTTTAGCATCGGAGGAAACGTCAATGAATTTAGGCACTGCGATCGCCGCGACAATGCCTAAGATGACAACGAGAATAATCAGTTCGACTGAGGTAAAACCGGCTTCCAATACGTGCATAAATGACCTCTCTTCAATTGGGATTAATTTTACAGGATTTATTAAAGGCAGGTATACATGAGAATATAATTTTTTTACAATCGTGACACATTCACGTTGAATAGGATCAATAAAATTAATGAATATCGAACAAAATCGCAGCTTTATTAATGAAATTTGGGATAAATCAATCACACCGACTCTGATGGAATATATCCGTATTCCCAACAAATCTCCCTTATTTGATCCAGAATGGAAAAAACACGGTCATATGGACAACGCTGTTCAGCTGATCACTCAGTGGTGTCGAGATAATGCTGTTGATGGCATGCAATTAGAAGTGGTGCAGTTGGAAAATCGCACGCCAGTTATTTTTATTGAAATCCCCGGCCAATCAAATGACACCATCTTATTATATGGTCATATGGATAAACAGCCAGAAATGCGTGGCTGGGATGCGGATCTTGACCCATGGAAACCGGTGTTACGCGGCGACAAATTATATGGTCGCGGTGCTGCGGACGATGGTTATGCTACATTTGCCTCACTCGCTGCGATCAAATCCTTGCGCGCACAAAACTTACCGCATGCGCGTTGTGTCATTTTAATTGAGGCATGCGAAGAAAGTGGTAGTTATGATTTACCTTATTACATTGACGCATTAGAAAAACGCATTGGCAAACCTGATTTAGTTATTTGTCTTGATTCAGGTTGCGGTAACTACGAACAATTGTGGATGACCACTTCCTTACGCGGAATGTTAACCGGCCAACTGCAAATTGACGTCTTAACACAAGGCATACATTCAGGTGCCGGCAGTGGTGTCGTTCCATCGTGTGTTTTAATCTTGCGACAATTACTGAGTCGGATTGAAAATGAAAGCAATGGTGAAATTTTATTGCGAGATTTATTTGTTGAAATTCCAGCTGAACGTCTGCGACAAGCAGAACAAACTGCGGCAATTTTAGGAACTCAGTTATATAACGATTATCCATTTGTTTCAGGCGTGGAAGCCGTATCAAAAAATACTATTGAACTCATTTTAAATCGCTCATGGCGTCCCGCATTATCAATCATCGGAGCTGATGGTTTACCAAAACCAGAAAATGCGGGCAGTGTTACCATACCAACATTATCGGTTACTCTGTCAATGCGTTTACCGCCCACTTGCGATCCAGAAAAAGCAAAACTTGCATTAAAAAAAGCGTTGGAAACAAACCCGCCCTTTCATGCAAAAGTAGAATTTATTCCTGGGAAAGTTTCTGCCGGATGGAATGCACCCGCAGAAGCAGCTTGGTTGTTAGACGCTGTCAATCAATCATCAAAAAATTATTTTGGCCGTGACGCTGCTTATTTAGGTGAAGGCGGCACGATTCCTTTTATGGGTATGTTAGGGAAAAAATTTCCGCAAGCGCAATTTTTAATAACCGGCGTTTTGGGGCCAGGTTCAAATGCACATGGTCCGAATGAATTTTTGCATTTACCGATGGGAAAAAAATTAACGTGTTGTGTAGCTGAGGTGATTGCAAAGCAATTTACAGGAAAAAATTAAGCTATGGAACACCTTGAACTGGTATTGGCGCTCATTTTTGTGGTCGCAATCACGGGGATTCTATCCAAATTAACCCGTTTTTCGCTGCCATTGATACAAGTTTTTATCGGCGTTATTCTCAGTCAATTACCCGGATTTAGAAATATCAATCTTGATCCACCCTTTTTCTTTTTATTATTCATTCCACCATTATTATTTTCCGATAGCTGGTTAATTCCAAAACGGGAATTTTTTAAATATAAATGGCCCATACTGCGTTTATCAATCATATTAGTTTTTTTAAATACGCTTGCGATCGGTTATCTGACTCACTGGCTATTTCCCGGCGTCTCTCTTGCTGAAGGATTTGTGTTAGGCGCTGCCATTTCACCGACTGATGCAGTCGCCACGCTTTCAATCATGCAAAAATATAAAATTCCCACCAGCATCACTTCCATTTTAAATGGTGAATCTTTAGTAAATGATGCTTCTGGTTTAGTCGCATTTAAATTTGCTATTGCTGCCGTACTAACGGGTACATTTTCATTACTGAATGCCACATGGGCATTTATGTTATTGGTTCTCGGTGGAATTGGCGTTGGTCTTGTCGTCGCCTGGATCATTTCAGAATTACGGGCCATTATTGCAAAACGAAAATTGGCAGAACCGTTTGTTCAAGTCACACTTTCACTCTTAACTCCATTCGCAGCTTATTTAGTTGCAGATAATATTCACGTTTCTGGGATTCTTGCCGTCGTGACTGCTGGAATTTATGCTGGAATGAATGATGCCAAATATATGTCGCGAGACACTCGCATGCATGCCACCGAAGTATGGAGTCTGTTACTTTATTTATTAAATGGCACCGTGTTCTTGCTGCTCGGTCATGCTTTACCTAAAGTCATTTCTGACTTGCAAATGACGGGTTGGCATTTACTGTTTGCTAAAGCACTATTAATCACCCTATGCATGTTAGTGTTTCGTTTAATATGTGTATTTCTTTCCACCTACATTCCTCATTGGACAACAAGTCAATTCAAGAAAAAGAAAAATCCTTCAACACCCTCATTAAAAAATATTTTCATTATCGGTTGGACGGGGATTCGCGGCGCAATCACACTTGCAGCAACACTTTCTATTCCGCTAACTTTAGCAGATGGCACCATTTTCCCTAATCGTGAACTACTAATTTTTTTAGCCAGCGCCGTGATCATCATCACACTGCTGTTACAAAGTGCGTCAATACCCGTACTAATCAAATGGTTAAATTTGAAAGACGATGGTATTGCTGAAAAAGAAGAACATTTTGCCCGCATCAAAGTTTTAACGGCAGCAACCATTGCGCTTGAATCACGTTTGAAATTATCTACCGCTGTTGAAGAACAAAATCAAATTGTAAAAATAATTGAGAGATACAATCAACGATTGCTGGACATTTCGCTAAATACTGAAACGTCTACTTCTGCGGTGAAGAAAACTAAGCTAGAACAAATGCTGCGGATGGTTGCTTTAAAAGCCGAGCGTGCGGAATTGCTTCATTTGCGGAATATCAAAGCAATTAATGAAAATGTGATGCGATTGATTGAGCGTGAGCTGGATTATGAAGAAGCTTTTGTGCGAACATTTAAAACTTATTAATTGGAAATTGCTTTAGAACGATTAACAACCCACACGCCGAACATCGCAATAGCGCCGCCTATTAACGATAATAAAGCTGGCGCTTCATGCAAACATGCCCAACCCAAAACTAGTGCGATGCCGGGTAAAAAATATAAAAAGCTCGCTGCTTTTGATGCAGGAATTTCTTTTAGCGCATAACTCCATGTGGCATAACCAATGGCGGCTGGGAAAACTCCCAAATAAATTGCAGAAGCAGTTGATTCGAATGACGCTCCAGATAATTCATGAGCAGCACTCGGCAAATAAATTAATAAAGAAAGTGCGGATCCCCAAATAATATAGGCTGTCACTTCCATTGGATGATAACGCTTTAAAAATGGTTTTTGCACTACAGAAAAAATACCGCCAATTAAAGTCGCTATTAAGACTGCGAATACACCTTTCGTGAGATCAAATTGATGCGCGCCTCCCAATGCAATGAGACCAACGCCAAAAATACTGATGAAAGTGCCTAAAAATAAATAACGATTAAATGATTCACTCAGGAAAAATATGGCTAACAATGCGGTAATAATTGGTGACTGGCTCACGATAAAACTAGCAATCCCGGATGGAACTGACATTTCCCCATAATTCAAAGCAATATTATAAAATCCCACCCCAACTGCACCAACGAATAACAATAAAATTTTATCTCGCCAAACAATTAACGTACGTTCTGGTAAACGAAAATAAATTATTATCATGCAAATAGAAGCAACAAAAAATCGCAAAGAGGCTAATGCCCCCGGCTTAAAACTTTCCAAACCGGCACGTATACCAGTAAATGCAGATGCCCAAAGTATGATGGTTATCAACAGTGCGATCTTGGTATTTAACGAAAGCTTCATATTAGTCATATCAATCCAAAAAATAATCGGTCGATTGCATTTCCAGTAACCGTGAATGTGTGCGCGCATATTCTAAAATCATATAACCACGATTATATAATTGCGCAACAGGTTCCGCCGCTGAAATCACTAAGCGTACTCTTGCATCATAAAAAACATCCACCATGCTAACGAATAAATAAATGGTATCTTTTGCATTGGGTGGAATCGCTGGCACATCACTCACTAAAACTGTTTTGAATTGCTGCGCAATCGCCAAATAATCATTTTGACTACGCGGTACTGTGCAAAGTGCTGAAAATTCAAACCATACCACATCACCTGCGCGCTGTTTAATTTGAATTGAGCGACCATTAATAATAATGGGCTCTTGATCAACGACTTGTCCTTGCGTCAGCGTGCGGAAACTTTTTTCCATATTGGCTCGTGCTGCATCATCCAACGGCGAGTAAAATACACCGGCTTCTTTTAAATGTCTTAAGCGGTAATCAATTGCAGTTGGAATATGCACCACATCCGTGTGCGTTTTTAATAACTCAATCGCCGGTAAAAATTGTTCGCGCTGTAAACCATTTTTATATAATTCATCAGGCGCAACATTGGAAGTTGTCACTAAACACACACCATATGAAAATAATGCTTTAAATAAACGCCCTAATAACATGGCATCAGTAATATCAGAAACAAATAATTCATCAAAGCAAAGCAGCACATATTTTTCAGCAAATTGTTTTGCTATCGCTTGCAGTGGATCTTTTTCACCCTGATGGTTTTTTAATTCTTGGTGCACCATACGCATAAATTGATAAAAATGCATGCGCATTTTTTTTTGAGACGGTATGCTATGAAAAAAGCAATCCATCATAAACGTCTTACCAATCCCAACACCGCCCCACAAATAAAGCCCGTTAATGAATTTGGGACGACGCAAAAACGCAAATAAACTATTGCGGTCTTTTTCTTCTTGGATTAAATCAAGATAAATACGTTGCAAGTGCTGCATCGCAGTCAGTTGCTGCGGATCTTCAAAAATGATGCCTTTTTTGACTTGCTCGTGGTAGTAATCTAGCGGTGTCATTAACACACCATCCCCTGATACAATGGAACGCTATTCTACCAAAAAACGAGAGATAAATTCATGGAAAATTGCCCCTGCGGTACAAATAAATCCTATGCTGATTGTTGTGGCATTTACATTAGCGGCAAACAACCAGCGCCCACCGCAGAAGCGTTAATGCGTTCTCGGTATACGGCCTACACTAAAATTGATATCGATTATATTAAAAAAACCATGCGCGGCGTCGCCCTAAATGATTTTGATATCACAGCAACTCATGCATGGGCTGAACGGGTGACATGGCTGAAATTAGACGTCATTCATACTTCCGAACATGGTGACAATGGTATTGTTGAATTTGTTGCAACCTACATGGAAAACCTCCAGACACGCACGCTGCATGAACGCAGCCAATTCATTCGTGAAGACAATCATTGGTATTATGTGGATGGCAATACGACGACTCAAAATGCAAGCAAGAAAGTCGGACGGAATGAACCATGTCCTTGTGGCAGTAACAAAAAGTTTAAGAAGTGTTGCGGGTAAAATAAAAGGAGCAGAATTGTTGCCGCTCTCCCGCTATTGATCTAAATTGGCAGTATCAGCTCGCGTGCCTGGATTGCCAAGTGTTTTTCTTCGTCATTTGCCGCGAAACACACCCGTCCCTGACTGGGTTTCGCTCTCGCGGGCTTCCTGCCCGCTCACAAATGACTCAGAAAAACACTTGGCAATCCAGGCACGCGAGCTGATACTGCCAATTTAGATCAATAGCGGGAGAGCGAGGTGAAAATCAATAGTCATCATCACCCGTTGCGGTATCAGCATTCATTTCATCGCTACCCGCAGATGAACTGCCGCTCATCGCAGATGAACCGCCACTCATGCCAGAAGTACCGCTCATGCCTGAACTTCCGCTCATACCCGAAGTGCCACTCATTCCTGTGGAAGCGCCACCGATATTCGAATTATCGTTCATGCTGTTGTCTGTCATTTGTGATTGTGAATTACCAGCAGATAAATCATCCCCAGTTGCAGCAGGATCAGCATAAACCAGAGTCGTTGCAAGCATGCTGGAAACAGCCATGGCAATTAACATTTTACCTTTCATGTTCTATCTCCTTAGAGAATGTGTGTGAGAATTTGTCGATATAATTTAATACTAAATTAAGATTTGTGCTATCCTTTTTTAATTCTCAATCCATTGATTTGACAGCCATGAAAAAAATTATTGTACTCACATCAGGTGGCGACGCTCCAGGTATGAATGCCGCCATTCGAGCCGTTGTCAGAACAGGTCGATATTACGGACTGGAAGTTTATGGTTCAAAATCCGGCTACCAAGGATTAGTTGAACAAGCTATATTCGCCCTTGAGCCAAAAAGTGTTGCGAATTGCATTCAACACGGCGGCACCATTTTAAAGGCTGACCGCTGTGTATCGTTTTATGAAAAATCCACTCGCGATCAATGCCGAGCATTTTTAACCAAAGAAAAAATTGACGGACTCGTTGTCATTGGTGGCAATGGAACTTTTCGTGGCGCGGCCCTGCTGCATGAAGAAGGCGGTCCAGCCGTCATTGGCATTCCTGGAACAATTGACAATGATATTCAGGGAACCGATTACACCATTGGATTTGATACAGCACGCAATACCGCATTAGAAGCCATCGACAAAATTCGTGATACTGCCTCCAGCCATAATCATAATTTTTTAGTCGAAGTGATGGGACGAAGCTCTGGTTTTCTTGCTGTCGATGTCGGCGTTGCCGGTGGCGCGGAAATTATTCTAACGCCTGAATATACACTCTCGATTGAAGATTTAGCCAAAAAACTGACTTTGCAAAAGCGCCACAAACTGAGCTCCATTATTGTTGTGGCCGAAGCCAACGAACCTGGCAGAAGCATCAAAATCGCCGAACAATTAAAACAATTAACCGATTTGCAATACCGTGTTTGCATTCTGGGTCATACACAACGCGGTGGCTCACCCACTACGTTAGATCGTGTATTGGCTTCACAAATGGGCTTTTTAGCCGTGAAAAGCTTATTAGCCGGCACAACCAGTCAAATGGTGGTTATGCAAAACGGCCAAATGTCAGTGGCACCTTTTCCAGATCCGAATATGCCTAGCCGAACGGTAACTGATAATAGCTTGATTGAAATGAATGATATTCTTTGTCTGTAGGTTATGCCCACCATTTGACACTAAAACCTATCCAGACCAATACGTCCTGACACCATGACTTCACCGGCATGTTTCTCGGGATCAAAAATCTCTAGTCTTTCAGCTAACGTCAACTTCGGGTCACCTGCGGGGCTCACTATCATATTGCCTTCTTGCACCATAAGCAAAACTGGCATGCCTGAGTGAAAGCGCGCTTTGCGGGCAATGGCTGCTGGAATACGTACAGCAAGGCTATTTCCCCACTTTTTAATAGTTAAAGCTGCTATTTTAGCTGTCATAATTCACCTCGCAATCTATGGATACATAAGTATAGACATTAATTAAATGTGTCAACATGTCTTTACTGCCGCGGTCTCTCGCGTTGCTTTCGCTATTGAATTCTGATATAAAAATCCCCCTCGCTTAACCGTGGGTTTTGTAATACGAATTATCTTTAAAAATAGGCAAGGAAAAATGCATGAGATCCGATAATAAAAGCTCTTCTATGTTCAGCTCATTTCAACCCTGGCTGATTTGTTGTATGGGGATGTTATTTTACTGTTATAACTATGTCCTCCGTGTTTCCCCCAGTGTCATGCAAAACGATTTAACCCAAACTTTCCACATCACAGCCACTCAATTCGGCACCTTAGCAGCATTCTACTATTACGCTTATACACCCATGCAATTACCTGCTGGGATGATTTATGACAAGTTTGGTACCCGCGCCATCTTATTTTTTGCTTGTTTATCCGCTATTGCTGGCTTGGCAATTTTTATCTCGGCCGACAGTTTAGGCATGGCGAGCGCAGGCCGATTTTTAATCGGATTTGGCACAGCATTTTCCTATATTGGTGCACTTAAATTAGCTTCCGTTTGGTTACCGCCAACTCGTTTCGCCACAGCTGCAGGTTTAGCCACTGCCTTAGGTATGTCATGCGGCGCATTATCGCAAAAATACTTGACCAAAGTTGTGGAAGTCATTGGTTATAAACATGCTTTACATACCGTATTAATCATTGGCATGGTATTGAGCTTTGCCATCTTATTCATTGTTAAAAGCCGTCCGAAGCAACCGATTAACAAAGCAAATGAAATGCAAGCTCCGATGACGCTTAAACAATTGGGCAGTGCATTACGTATCATCAGCACCAATCCGCAAATGTGGTTAATTGGTATGGTGGGTTGTTTATTATATTTACCCGCTTCGGTATTTTTAGATTTATGGGGCATTCCGTATCTAAAAACCGTTTATCAATTAAGTCCTGAACAAGCCGTTAATATTTCAGACATCACCTTTTTAGGCTGGATTATTTCGGGCCCAATCGTTGGCATGATTTCCGATAAAATCAAACGCCGTCGCACGCCGCTGATGATTTCTGGAGTCATTGCAGCAACCTTACTGTGCGTCATTTTTTATGTGCCGGGTATCACATTGACTGGTTTATATATCCTCTTCTTCTTAACTGGATTTAGCTGTGGTTCTCATCCATTATGTTTTGCATTGGGTAAAGAAAACAATCCAGCACCTATCTCAGGCACATCTGTTGCAATTACCAATATGTTAATCATGCTGGGTGGCGCACTTTGCCAACCATTAGTGGGTAAATTGCTGGATTTACATACGAATAGCCCTATTGGTGCGAATGGATTGCCTGTTTATACAGCGGGTGACTATACATTTGCGTTAAGCATTGTTCCGTTAGGTGTTGCATTGGGTATTATTATCACGATGTTTCTCAAAGAAACTTATTGTGAATCACAGGCACAGGAAGCAGATGAGCATTTATTTATTCAGCCGGTGTTGGGATTAAAGCCTGAGACGCAAGGGGTGAATTAGTACCATTTCCCTGGGTTGTGTCATTGCGAGCGGGCATTGTTGCGTGGATCAGCAGGGTTCGTCGTTGCGAGGCCGTTTTTCAGGCCGAAGCAATCCAGTTTCTGAACAATGCATAAAAAGCTGGATTGCTTCGTCGCAAAAAAGCGCTCCTCGCAACGACGAATCCTGATCCACGCAACAATGCCCGCTCGCAATAACAAAACCTTCGCAGAAATGACAACCTGTTTATTTGCGTGAAACTAAACCCACTCCCGCGTAAGCAAAAATCTTCGATACAACTCCGCCTCCGCACTCCCCTCAGCAAACTGCTTCGCATACTCCCAATTCACAACCGGCGGCAACGACATCAAAATTGATTCCGTTCTACCACCCGACTGCAATCCAAACAAGGTGCCGCGATCATATAATAAGTTAAATTCCACATACCGACCGCGTCGATAGCACTGAAACGCCCGCTCACGCTCGCCAAATTCATGCGCTTTTCTTTTGTTAACAATAGGTTGATACGCTTTGATAAAGCAATCTCCCACCGAGCGCATAAACGCAAAGCAATCCACAAAACCCCATTCGTTTAAATCATCGAAAAACAACCCACCGATGCCGCGCGGTTCAGCACGGTGTTTTAAATAAAAATATTCATCACACCATTTTTTAAGCCGCGGATAAACTTCAGGTCCATACGGTTCACAAGCTGCTTTCGCCATGCTATGCCAATGCACACAATCTTCTTCAAATCCGTAATACGGGGTCAAATCAAAACCGCCACCAAACCACCAATAAGGATCGCCGTGTTTTTTTTCAACCATAATAAATCGCACATTCGCATGCGCAGTTGGAATATAAGGATTGAGTGGATGCACCACAACTGAGACACCCAAGGCTTGAAAAGGGCAATTGGCTAATTCGGGTCTGCGCGCTGTGGCAGCAGTCGGTAGTGATTTGCCATGAACATGAGAAAAATTAACACCCGCTTTTTCAATCACCTTCCCGCCAGACAGCACGCAAGTTAAACCACCGCCACCTTCGCCATGCTCCCAAACGTCTTGAATAAACTTCGCTGCACCATCTTCGTGTTCAAACGACTGCACAATTCGTTGCTGCAAATCTAAAAGATAAGTCTTAACTGCCGTTACATTCACGTTATTTATTCCAAGCAAAGATTTCAAATTACCACTGTAATGGGTATATAATACGCCACACCTTTTACTATCGCAAAGGAACACCCCATGAATTCTATCGACACTCTTAAAACACGCCGTACGCTAACTGTGAACAATAAAAATTACGAATACTATAGTTTGGCAGCTGCAGAACAAGCAGGCTTGGCGCAGGTAAGCCGCCTACCTTGCTCATTAAAAATCTTACTGGAAAATCTACTCCGCTATGAAGATGCACAAAGCGTCACGCTAGATGACATTAAAGCATTGGCAGAATGGTTGAAAAACAAAACTTCAGAACGTGAAATTGCTTATCGCCCAGCACGTGTTTTAATGCAGGATTTTACCGGGGTTCCAGCAGTTGTTGATTTGGCCGCGATGCGTGATGCCATCAAAAAAATGGGCGGCAATCCGGAACGCATTAATCCGCTCTCCCCCGTTGATTTAGTCATCGATCATTCAGTGCAAGTTGATCAATATGGCGTAAACACTGCGTTGGGTGTGAATGCGAAATTTGAAATGGAACGTAACCGCGAACGCTATGAATTTTTGCGCTGGGGACAAAAAGCATTTGAAAATTTCCGTGTTGTTCCACCCGATACCGGAATTTGCCATCAAGTGAATTTAGAATTTTTAGCAAAAACAGTTTGGACACAAAATGTAAATGGCAAAACATTTGCCTATCCCGACACATTGGTCGGTACTGACAGTCACACTACGATGATTAATGGATTAGGCGTTCTCGGCTGGGGCGTCGGCGGAATTGAAGCAGAAGCTGCGATGTTAGGACAACCTATTTCAATGCTCATTCCAGAAGTCATCGGTGTGAAACTAACCGGTAGATTACGTGAAGGTGTTACCGCAACCGATTTAGTTTTAACACTCACACAACTATTACGTAAAAAAGGCGTCGTCGGAAAATTTGTGGAATACTTTGGTTCTGGTTTAAATGAATTACCATTAGCAGATCGCGCAACCATTGCCAACATGGCGCCAGAGTATGGTGCAACCTGTGGTTTTTTCCCGATTGATCATGCAACATTAGATTACATGCGTTTAACCGGACGCGATGAAGAATTAGTTGCGTTAGTTGAAGCTTACGCCAAAGCACAAGGCATGTGGCATGAAAAAGATGCGACTGATCCTGTGTTCACCGACACATTAACATTAGATTTATCCACTGTTGAACCGAGTTTAGCAGGTCCAAAACGTCCACAAGACCGAGTCACGTTGCCAGCGGTGAGTGAAACATTTGATAAATTACTTGCTGAAGCAAATCGTGCCGGTGAAAAAACAAAAGCGATGAAAACATCTGCAGGCTATGACTTGCATCATGGTGATGTGGTGATTGCAGCTATTACGAGTTGCACTAACACTTCGAACCCCAGTGTTTTAATGGCAGCAGGATTAGTTGCTAAAAAAGCGGTTGAAAAAGGTTTAAAAAACAAACCTTGGGTGAAATCATCTCTTGCTCCAGGTTCGCAAGTTGTCACACGCTATTTAGAAGAAGCGGGTTTGCAAACATTTTTAGATGATGTTGGCTTTAATTTAGTTGGCTATGGTTGCACAACTTGCATCGGAAATTCAGGGCCGTTAGCTGATCCTGTCGCAACAACAGTAGCGGATAATGACATGATTGTTTCTGCTGTGTTATCAGGCAACCGCAATTTTGAAGGACGTATTCACCCGCAAGTAAAAGCAAACTGGCTTGCTTCCCCACCTTTAGTCGTCGCATTTGCGTTAGCGGGCACAACACAAATTGATCTCAGCAAAGATCCTATCGGAAAAAATGCTGCGGGCACGGAAATTTTTCTGAAAGACATTTGGCCGAGCAATGCGGAAGTTGCTACAGCCGTGGCAAAAGTCAGCAATAAAATGTTTCGTGAACAATACGCGGATGTGTTTACTGGGACAACCGATTGGCAACAGATGAAAACCACTGAAAGTCAAACTTATGGATGGCAATCAAACTCAACTTATATTCAAAATCCCCCGTATTTTGATGGTATGTCACCAAAACCAGGTACAATTCATGACATTAAAAATGCGCGCATCTTAGCTTTACTGGGTGATAGCATCACAACCGATCACATCTCACCTGCCGGATCAATTAAGGCAGATAGCCCAGCAGGAAAATATTTATTGTCTCAAGGTGTGGCGGCAAAAGATTTTAATTCGCTCGGTGCACGTCGCGGCAATCATGAAGTGATGATGCGCGGAACATTTGCCAATATCCGTATTAAAAATGAAATGGTACCCGGTGTAGAAGGTGGTTTTACAAAATTCATTCCAACGGGCGAAGTAATGTCGATTTATGATGCTGCGATGCGTTATCAAAAAGATCATACACCGCTCATTATTGTTGCCGGTAAAGAATATGGCACCGGTTCATCACGCGATTGGGCAGCAAAAGGTCCTAAATTATTGGGTGTCACAGCAGTCATTGCGGAAAGTTTCGAGCGCATTCATCGTTCTAATTTAATTGGCATGGGAATTTTACCGTTTGAATTTAAAGACGGTGCAACGCGCAAAACTCTTGGATTAGTAGGCGATGAAGTGATTGATATTATCGGCATCAACGACAAAATTTCCCCGCGTGCGACAATGACAGCGATTATTCATGGCAAAGACGGCAGCAAAAAAGAAATTTCGTTGCTATGTCGAATTGACACTTTGAATGAA
>Ga0207089_1039_pt1 | contig 34810 bp, 34 predicted proteins | sample Alteio_BWMinHeat_49_FD_153571 | JGI IMG/M metagenome (GOLD analysis project Ga0207089, IMG submission 153571) | Enriched cells from forest soil in Barre Woods Harvard Forest LTER site, Petersham, Massachusetts, United States -... | ecosystem: Environmental > Terrestrial > Soil > Temperate forest >...
AGGCTTCCGTACTTTACCCCCTATTAGTAAATTGATTTCGGGAATTTTTGACCCTCAATTTTTTTGCAACAGTGCCGTACCAAGTAATCTAGCCATCATACTCACCCCGGAGACCTTTAAGATACTTCGGATATTGTTTATCGTAATTTTAATCTTTGTTCTTCTTCCTCTTGTTGTTGTTCTAAATATTTTGCATTCTGGAACGATCCTTTTTTTACTCTTACTAATTGGGAAGCATCTGCTCTAGTAAGCCAAAGGCTAACATGTCCAACTGTTTCTGCAGGAAGTTTGGCGGCACTACAAAGAGTAGTCAAGTTGTCTTGATGCTTTACCTCCGCCATTTCAATAGAAAAATTATCCGCTTGCTGTAATGCAGGGGAGTGCGACATATCACTCCTTCTAAAAAGGGAAGCCCAGCTTTTTTTTGGTTTCGTTTTAGGTTTGTTTCCGTCAAGAGCTGGGTTCTGATTACTCAATAGTGCACCAATGGTCGCTCCCTCAATGAAGGCTCTTTCTCGGCTTTGAGATAATGGTAAAAGAGAAAGTGCTACCCAAAATTTACTATTGTCTATTTCTAAGTGAGTGGATAGTCTGAATGCTGATTTAATAATTTGATTTTTGCAGCTTTGAAATGTGGGGCTGTTTAAAACCATGTTTAATAATTCGCGTGAAGCTTTTGTATGATCAAAATAACTATAACCTGCATATTCAGCGGGTACAGAACGATTATTTTGAGAATTATTTACAACTTGGTTAAGTGATTCTTGTGAAAACACTATTGAAGTAACAGAACCAGGATCATCAATATAATGGGCGTATGTAATATCTCCTCTAATCCAATTATCTGCTATCAAGCTTGCTAATTTAGATGAGCGTCCAGGCACCATCTCAAAAAACCTATCTGTTGTCGGAGGACCAAAAACAGCTAAAAAAACAGCTAATAAACTAGCATCTTTATTACTTGTAGGTTTGCTTAATGAGATCAAATATTCTCTAAGATGCTCAGCTCTATTTTTTCCTTTTTTTCCATGCCACTGGCCATAACGATCACCGATACTACCTTGACCCATAAAATAATCATTTATGCCTTGAATAGCCAGTTGTCTAGCTTGCTCAAAATTCATGATTTTTTCTTCGGATGATTCATGTTGTCTTAACATTAGTGTGACCTCGTAACAAATTTTAATTATAAAATTGGGTCAAATTATAACATAAATACGTAGCTTGGATTGATTTAAGCGCAACTATGTCTCAGATCTGATCAAGCAATTTGCAAAAGTCTTATTTCCAAATTTATTACCGAATGTCTCTGTACGCGACAAAATTTTCTATAAAACAATAAGGTGCTGATAAATAAAAAAATATAATTTTTCTGCCAAGAGAGACTGTATGGATCGAATCAGCGAATTGAGGAGCATTTTAAATAGAGCCAGGCGCGGCGAATCAATCTATTATAAAGCTATAAAGCCTATAATATCCAATATAAGCTTTATGCTTAATCGGTTAGGTTCCGTGCCAATTTATTTTAATTTAACAAAATATTGATAAGTACACATTTTTGGTGTATCATTTATTTATGAAGGATATTTATCACGTTAAAGTTCCAACCAAGGTGAAAAAGAGCTTAAAAAAGGTTCCATTGTCTATCGCCTTAAAACTACAAGCCTGGATCGATGCGGTGGGTAATAATGGATTAAGCGAGGTAAGAAAGATCCCTGGTTATCATGACGAACCCCTAAAAGGTAAACGTCAAGGGCAACGCTCAATACGTCTAAATATTGCATATCGAGCCATTTATTCCATTAACAAAGATGGAGTAATTAGCTTCATAGAAATTGAAGAGGTAAACAAACATGAGTATTAAGAGCAAAATGACAGAGAAAACCTTAAAGGATGTCGAAAAAATTACGGGTACAAAACTTACCCTAGGTAAATTACTTTGGGCAATTCGAGACGCTGATGATATTTCACAAGTTGATTTTTCTGATACGCTGAAGATATCTAAACAACATTTGTGTGATATCGAGCATGGTCGTAAATCAGTAAGTCCAAAACTTGCAGCTAAGTATGCCGAGATTCTGGGATATTCCAAGGAGCAATTTATTCGCTTGTCTCTTCAAGACCTAGTTGATCGCGAAGGATTGGGTGTGCATGTTGAAATTACCTTAGTAAAACGTCGAAAGAAGCAGCATGATTCAAGAGTAGCCGCTTAATTTCCTCATGATAAGCCGGTAATATTTATAGGTAGAACTTCAGTCTTTACATTCCATGTTAAATCTGATAGGATTTTATCCAGGAATAACATTTATTGTAATATCTGGTATAATAATATATGTCAAAAGCAAAAAAGAAAAGGGATCTTATAAAAATATTAGATGAAACAATCAAAATATCTAAGAAAAAGGGAAATGGAATTTTAAAATTTTTAGCGAACGCGGATGAAAAAGGCAATTTGATTAGTTATAGCTTAACATATATTAATCCAAATATTTTTAATGAAGATAATGGACGAGTTTTAGGATATGACAATGAACATGGTTACCATCATCGACACTATATGGGAAAGATAGAGCGCATTAATTTTTCAACGTTTGAAAAAATACAAGAGTGCTTTGAAAAAGATTGGAGAGAAATCCATGAAAAATTTAAAAAATAAAAAATCAGTTCTGAAGGTCAAATCAGGTTCTGTCGATGAATTTTTTTCAACAGTTAAGAATGTAATGCGTTCTGCAGATAAGGGTGAAAAAATAAAACAACGCATTAAAACATTGTCTTTTGAAGACCCGATGGAAATGCTTCATTTTTTAAGTATCACAAAATTAACTCTTATTCGCAGAATTCGCCAACATCCCGATTCCATAACAAATTTAGCGAGAGATACTCATCGAAAAGTTTCGGCAGTTACAAGAGATGTTAATGAATTAGAAAAAGTTGGAATTGTAAAAACATATAGTGCGGTCAATCCAGGGCACGGTAGACATAGAATTATTGAATTAACTGCAAAACAACTCAAACTCGAAGCATCCATCTAATGGCCGGTAATTATTATTACCGGTACCTGTCTGCAGAAGCGTACATAACGTCCATACGGTGATTTAAATAGCGTGCACTTGGCGGCTCCGGTTTGGAGGGCGTTCTTATAGCCACCCAGGTACCTTTAAATTTTAAAAACGAGTTATTCTTGCAGTACACCCATCCGCAGAAATATTGATAGCTCCTTTTACTACGTGGCCTTTAGCATCTTCTGAAATATAGGGTTTAGTGCTCTCTACTCCAAATTTGCGTGCTTCTAAACATGCTGCATCATAAGCTTCGTTATATGATTGTGGTTTGGATAAAACATGTGTAGATGGTACTGATGAGGCATACATAGATAAAGATTGAAGTGGGGAAGCTGTTTTTTTGGAGAATGAACTGCCAATACTACCTAATGCATATGATGAATTAGAGAAACCAAGTAGAGGTAAAGTCTTAGGCACAAAAGAAGGCGGTGGACTTGCTGCCGGTCTGGGTATGATGGAAGTACTTAAAGACAACTCAAAATCATGCATCGCTATAGCAGGTTGGGCTGCATCTAGAGGTTCTTGCATCGCAGATGTTGGAATACTTACATCAAGTTCTAAATTATGTTCCCGTACTTGCGGCACTTCTGCTGCGAGCGGTGGTGCTGTATCACTTATTTTTCTTTGGCCTATACGAATTGCTGTTGAAGTTCTGGTATTCGCTCTAAGGGCTAATAGAGGTCTATAAGTCTGACGACTCTCTTCTGGTTGCTTGGCTTCTTCTTTATAAAATAATGCTTGCTCAGGTAATGATTTTGTTTGCGAGGCTTTTGCAATTAGATGCCAATGGTCATAAATGGATAATTTTTTAATCGGAATGCGAGACGGGTTAACACTTTCATAGGGATGAAATTTTGGCGGATTGTAAGGAATGCCAATGCTATTAAGATTACTGATTGCTTTTGCGCCTTTTAAAATAAATCCTGGCGTAAGAATCATTGCTACGGCTTCCGTTAACATCTCAATTTTTTTCGGCCCAGGAGCATTAACAAAAACCTCACCGAGATTTTTGAGAGTATCAACTCGTTCCCGCATTCTATGCTCAGCATCATAGAAGATTTTAGGAGTATTCGTGATGAATTGTTTCAGCATCACCAAGTCAGGATTGCCCTCACTGTGTGCTGCAGCAATAATTATCGCATCATGTAACAATTCCGATATGGGATAAACAACTTCATCTAATGGATGAAGAACTGCATTTAAGAAGCCCTCAATACCCTTATAAGCACCAGAAACAGCGCCTGAAACTATTGCGCAGGCGTAATGAAAAATTTCTCTGGAATCATTAACCTCTTCCATTTGTGGTTCGATATGCGATTTCATTTTTATGGACTCCAAGGGGGTTGGGAGTGATTGTACTACTACTAAATAATCCCAAGTCACTACTTCTAGCGCCTGGACTCGATGATACAGCAGGAGCTTCTTTGGTGCTTAACAAAGCACTTATCATTGCAGTTAATTGTTCGATTTGTGCATTTTGAGTTGCTATTTGTTTTGATTGCGTAGCAAGTTGCTCAGACTGCGCCATAATCAGCATACGCAATTCTTGAGTCTCAGAGCCCGAATTGCCAGGAGTAACAGACTCTTTGACTTCAGCAGAATCAACGATGGTTATTGCTTTTTGGTATTGAGTTAATTGCTCATATAAAAAATATAGCTCTTGATCGCCAAAGACCAAAGCTTTCTCCATAACTTCTAAAAACTGTGTATTTGTTTTTGCAAATAACAACTTACTTGTTTCCATTTCAGCTATTAAAGAGCATTCATCTTGCTGAAGCGATTCGCGATACTCCTCTAAATGCAAATATTTAATTTTAGATAAGATCGCAACAACCTCATTAACATGTTGTGGGATAAATAATCCGCTAAATAGTTTAATTAAGGCCGCGGAAGTTTCTACCTGAGAAACGAGCTGAGCTAAGATGTGTTTAGGCTGTGTTAAGGATTGTTCCACAGTTTGATGTGCTTTTTTTCTTAACGTCCTTAAGTAGTCTGCAGTGAGTTGTCCCCCTGCTACTTCAGCTCTCTGATGGAGCATTCTATCAGTTGGAATAGTTTTAAGGCGCTCTAATGGAGTTTGGTAGCGTGTTCTTCTAATAATAGGATTATTATGAGTAAAATAATTAGAACTTAAATCATATAAATGCCCATCATAGACTAAATCACCTTTACAGTAGTTATAAGCTACTTCAGATGCTTGTTCGTAGATACTGGATACTTTGATAACATCCTTATAAACAAATAATGGAATAGACTCTTGCATAGGATTTGCAGGGATAAATTGAACCTGCATCATAAAATTAAAGTCTTGATCCTGTTTTTGACGATTAGAAAATCCTGCGTTATAACTGAATTTTAATGTTCCTAAACCTAATAACTCGGCGAGTAATATGTTTTTAGGAATAAATCGTTGGAACAGTCCGCAGTCTTCAATGGGCAGATTCAGTGCCATCTCTGGGTTATCTGAAACCATAGCACGTGAACCAACATCCAACAGAGACTCTAATGCTTGAAAAGGATTAGCCTTTGTATCCAATAGATTAATCGTTGCCGTACTTGTTTGTAATTTGCGTTTAAATGCAGTCAATTGATTGCCCGTTCTTTGCATCATCGCAACATGATGTGCGGTGCGTTGTTGAAATAAGACCTCTTTCTGTTCTAATAGTTCTGCCCAATGAATGGGGTGATCACGACATTCTTCTTGCACGTTTTTAGGAGCTACGGCCAGATATTGTTCGAAAAAAATTTTATAATCAAAAGACGACCACTTTGGTTTATGTTGAGCAGGAACAGTACTAGGATGAACGTAAAAGGCAACTCCACCCCAGATACCTTGAGCTGTTTTAGGTATGGGTAATGCACTAAGACAAGGAGATATTGCTATTTGAGGTACTCCCCGCAGAATATTATGATTATATAGATGAGGATATGCATATCCATCACCAATATTTAATGTAAAATCAAATGTATTATTGGCTTCAGACACAGTAACTACAGGACATTGCGTTCGTGCTAATAATTCCTCTTGCTGTTGTATTTGCATTAAACGTTTAGCTAATAAATTTTTTGTTTCCACCGCAGAAAATTCGGTGCTTGTCTTACTCATTTGTGCCAAAAGCGCGTGATAATCGGTGTTTAATTGAGTCGATAAAACATGCATCAATTTTTTACCATCAAGTGCCTGTAAAAATTCTTGTATTCCAGCAAGGTACTCATTCACTTCTTGTAAGTCTTGATATGCACTCTGTGGAATCTGTCCTTGTGTTTGGCGCTCATAAGCGGCATGCCAATCATAAAGAGCAAGGGCTCGGTCTTTCAGTAAAACAAAATTGGGCAATAACCCCTCGATTTCAGGTAAGGCTTGGTATTTTAAAGCAACCTTTTTTAAGAGTTCAGGATTATTCCATGCCAAATCAATCACGTTTTGTGGCATTTTGCTTTGCGCTAATGGCATAAAAATCCGAGCGCGTAAGGCATCACTATCATCCAAATTTAAATCACGGCCTGTCAGTGTGTCGCTGCCATGTGATTCCATGGTAATTGCTTGGCATAGTTCTCTTGAATATCGAATAAAGGTAGCTTCATCAATCGGTGCTCCGCGCCTGAGTAACTGACGAACGCTATTAACTAACCTACGGTCCAATTGTGTTTGTAAGAAATGAAATTCTTTCAGTGTTCCATGCGTACTTTTTAACCGTGCTTCTGTTTCTGCTTGCTGTCTTTCAAAAAGAGTCTGGACATCATTTTGTAGGGCAGTTAATGCATGACTTATTTTTTGGTGTTGGCCTTGTAATAAGGCTTTTAACTGAATTGCGTTTTTGTTCGTGCTAAATAAAATTAAGCGTAAATACTGTAAAGCTTCACGGTGATTACCATCCAAGATTTTTTCTAAACGATTAAATCGCTCTTCAACATAGTGCCCTAATTGATTAATTTGTTGCGAGATTTGCATGAGACCTGCACAAATTGCCTGAAATGCTTCAGCCAAACCATTTTTTGGCGCATCATCACTATCGTTGAATAAACCCATTAATCCTTGTCCAGCCAACAGAACAGACGCAGCACAAAGTCCAGCAGGACCTAAAGTCCAACCTGTAGTGGCAGCCGTAGTCAATGCTGAGTTCAGCATAAAACCACCCATAGCCATTTTCTCTAAATGAGGTCCAGCTTTTGGGGTAACTAGGCTTGCAAAAACAGCCGCGGTTTGAGCCACTTGACCAAATTCTTTGGCATATCCAGATAATTGCGTGAGCTCAGAGTTTTGAATCTGAGCTTGCATAGACGATAATTCTCTCTGCAACGACGTAAAGCACGCTTGACCAAGTTTTTGATAGTGTTGTGGATTACTTTCCACAATCGATTTAAGTGCTGAAACTTTTTCTTGATAAGTACTTGCATCTGCTGCTTGAGTTTTCATTTGAGCCATCAGTTCATTTCGTTGCTCTAAAGCCTGGCCTGATAGTTCCATGTCTAACAAGGCCTTGGTGATTTTTTCAAAGTCTTGTTGTTCTGAAGGGTTTGGAGTTGGCATAGTTATTCTCTGAATAATCGCGTCGCTGCTTAATTTATATGAGTCAATATATTTAAATTAAGATCAGCTCGATATTAAAACGTTGCATTATACATATTTATAGTATTTATAAAAGTAGGTACGAACTTGTGAGAAATGTGTCGTTGGGCGAAAAAATAATAGTACCAGTATGGAATTTTACTGGAAATATATTGCAATCTGATTTATCAGAAATAGTATTATCTTAATTTTTTTTGCCATTGATTTAACGCTTCATTATTTTTTCTAAGTTATTTTTTGAAACTAAAAGTCCTTTTCCCGAAGCATCGGTATATAATTTTTCTTTGTCGCCAATTAAAAAATAGATAGTAATCAATTGATTTGATGTGTCCTTGTAAACATCAACTTTCTGCGGCGTATTATCTCCGCATTTTACTAGCGCTGACCCTACATTTTCGAAATTGTGATTTTTTAATTCTTGTGTAGTAGGATTTTCCCCGTTAGGAATACAAAAAACCGAATCATGCGAAAAATCGATTCTTCCTAAATTTAATTCTATAAACTCATCTTCCACAAATATTTTCTCCATTTATTATCTTGCTTTTTTGATGTGCAGCTAAGAGAAAGACATCAATCTGCTAAAAATAAACCTATCTTGAGTGATGGTTAATTTTCTACGAAACTTTTGGACCGCTTATGCAGTTGGACCCGCTTTTCTATTTTCATCTGGCTGTATTGCCAATCTATACCCCAACTCTTTCAAAATTAACTCGAACGTATCTAACGTAGGATTTCCTTCTTCTGAAAGCACCTGATATAAATTCTGACGATTTAAATGCGTTTTTTTGGCTAACTGACTCATTCCGCCTTTTGCTTCTGCGATATTTCGCAATGCAACAAGAAGTAATTCAGTATCGCCATCTTCATGATATTCTTCCATGGCAAGTTGCAAATATAAATCGGCTTCGGTCGGTCTTTTGAGTGATTCAATTAATTCGTCATGATAGCTCGTCGTATGTTTAAGGATTTTAGCTTTACTCATCGCTGCGCTCCTGTAGTTCTTGCCAATACATTTTGGCCGTTTTGATATCTTTTTTCTGGCTCCCCTTATCACCCGCACAAAGCAAAATAATAATTACATCATCTTGCTCTGCGAAATAAATTCGATAACCTGGACCAAAAGCGAGTTTTAGCTCTAACACCCCTTCTCCCACCGGCTCACAATCACCGAAATTTCCTAACTCTAGCCGATCCAGTCGGCGCCGGATTCTAAGACGTGTGACTAAGTCTTTTAATGAATCAAGCCATTCAAAAAACGGTACTTTTTCATTAACAGTCATGTAGTTACGTAAAACTCTATGGGTGTTTTCCTTCATATCTAATTGTCGTATATAAACGACAATTTGTCAATGTGTTTCTTTCGCTAAGTTAGTTATAAGGAGTTAAGCAGAGATTAATAGGTCTCTAGATAGATTAGTCAGCGACACATCCTCCGCCAACTAACTGACTCATTAAAATCAATTTATAATTACTTTTAATTCAGATTATCATGATTTAATATCAGTGACTTAAAATGCTAAATAAGATCAATAAGAACAAGACCAATGATATTTTTAAAGGCTTGGTTAAGCGAAATCGCAATACCTTCTCATAGAAGTCATTAAGTGGCGGTAACAATACAAGAGCTGTTACGTCTCACTTTGATTGACAATCCCCATCTCAAGATAAACAAGATGAGACAAATTCAATAAAAACCCGCGATTAAATAATTCGCGGGTTTTTCCAGACTAGCCCTGCTTAAGTATCGTAATTGATTCTTTGACGATGTCATCAGCCAAATGATTCATTTTTTTATCTGTAGCAAGTCGCAATGCAGTAACAATAATACGATGTGCTTGACGTGGATTACCCTGTGATGACATGCGTATTAATTCAACCGCAGAATCAGATAACAAGTTGTGAGTACATCCGGCTTGCGTAAACCCATGTGATAGCAATTGCTTGAACGCTTCTCGTTCTACGATGGGCTTAAATTCATAGCGAGCCTGTATTCTAGATGCCAAAGCCGCATTCATTGGTCTATCAATTTCACGAGCAAGATCTGGGTGTCCTGCTAGCCAGACAGTCATGTAATCTTTAGAATCAAAAACAAAATTCATAAACGAGGGAAAATCTCGAAAGAATTCTGACGGCAAATTTTGTGCCTCATCAATAATAAGCACTGGCAGAAGACTTTTTTGCGTGGTGAGATGTGTGACATGTTCTTTTATATCGCGCCATAATTGAGAGCGACGATAAGAAGGCGTTAAACCAAATAAAATAGCGAGCTGACGATAAAAATCCAATCGTCCGAAATCAGTGTCTGCAATATAGTAAACACTGTATTGATGTGGATTCAATACGCGAGTGATTTGCCGAAGGGCTGCTGTTTTTCCAAGTCCGGGTTCTGCTGTTAGCAAGCCAATTCCTGGCGACTGAAGCAACCAATTAAATTGTTGTGAGAGACCTACCACTTGACCATTGTCCCATAATTGATTGCTGTCTTTCCCAAGTGGCGCATGTGTTAATCCGAAAAATGATTGATACATAATTATTTATCCTTGTTAGATGATGGGTTAGAGATATTGCAAAGCTGACTGTATTCACGATGGACTATATCAATGGCATTTTCGCCTTGTTTTATAGCGTTTGGTGGCGCACAGTGCGGTCGTTGACGCTTTCGATTAAGATTGCTTTTTAGGTTTAAACGAACGGCAGGCCCTAGATCATCGCCAAATTCAGACTCTATTCTAATGGCAGTTTTAGTATGCGGATCGACAACTAATGTTACCTTTTCACCGGCTTGTTCGTACGCTACTTCAAAACGTATTCCTGCCCAACTGACAGTTCCATCTTTTTTAACCGTTCGTTTAAAACGATGACAAAAAATGTCATCTATTTTATTGGCCTGATATGCGTTTAAAGGTTTTACATGAATTAAATCTTGTCGCCATCGTTCAATGGGTACTTGCCCATTCAGTCCAGTATGCGCACGCTGATGATAGACTTGTTCCAGCCACGCCCACAGGCGAGAATTAATATCATCGAGTGATGCAATTTTATTAAGATCAATTTCATTTAGAAATTGCCCTCGAAAGGTGCTGTGAAATTTTTCTAGTTTCCCTTTTCCTTGCGGTTCATACGGACGACAATAGACAAGTCTAATATCAAGGTAAGCACAGATCGTTTGTAGTGACCCTGATCGATAGGCAGCACCATTATCAATAATGATTTTTTTAGGCAATCCGCGCTTTAAAATAGCTTGTTTTAGAACACCCTCAATATCAAGTGCCGTCTCACCCAAACAAAATGCGCTGTGTGCTATCAAGCGTGAAGCATCATCCAGTAACGAAACAAGATAGGTTTTTCTCATGCCATTAGGTGTTTGAATGCTTGGGCCATGAAGAACATCACCGTGCCATATGTCACCAGCACGCTCCGCAACAAATGAGCGTCTTTCGATTGTGTGTTTGTCTGCAATGATACGTTTAGATAATTTTTGTTGTTGCAAAAAACGATGAGCAGTCGCGCGCGCTAATGTTTTTTTAGCAACGATGCCTTTTCTTTCGAGCATGTCTATCATGGTGTTAATAGAACGCGCTGGATTATCTTGCTTCAACTGTAATAATGCAGCTTGCACTTCTTCTGATAGTTGGGTTTTTCCTTTATCGCGGCGTTCTGTTGGATTCAATGCTTCGACCCCACCACGCTTCCAATCATAATACCAACGTAAGATTGTTTGTTCGCTTAAATGAACATGACGCGAGCCTGGAATGTTATGCGTTTTAGAGGCTAATTCACGAATAACTGATTTTACTTCTCCACGTTTTAGTTAACCGCGGCTGGCAAGTGGGCCAAGTACCATCAAGCGAAACAAAGCGATAGGGTGCAACGGTTTACTCATCTGATATCTCCTAAATTTAAAATATGGGAGAGACGAGTGAACCACAAAAAATCTTTTAACAAGGATGGGCAAAGTGTGTAGGGTGTATTTTTTGGTTAAAATGCTGCCATCCCGGCATGCGAATAATTAAGCGTTCATGGGACAAATACTCCAGTGACATGGCAAAGGCGCATAGCAGTTGCAAGAGAAACTTCATTAAGGCACATTTGCCAGAAACAGAGGACGTCTTTATGTAAATGGAATTGCTCTTTAAAGCGTATGAACCAACGGCTTATGGTGTGGCGTGATGGCGTCAGCTCTTTCGCAATAGCATAGGCACTTTTGCCTGCCAATAGAAATAGCAAAGCGACTTGCTGAACCTCCCATAAGTACCAGCGAGTTGGCGGTATACACTCAGGCAATACAGAACAGGTTTTATGACAACATGGACAAAAAAAGCGCGGAATAAATACAGGGTTTAATTCCCCAGAGCGATCTGATTTACGTGGATAAGATCCATGCATCCACAAACCTGCTTTACCACAGGATAAGCAACAAGCGGGTCGATAATAGTATGGTTGAGTTTTTAACTGCGTTATATGTTGGACTAATGATAAGACCCCTGCGACAATATGCTGCATTTTATTTTCCTTTTGAGTACGAACAATGGATTATTTTCACGAATTTTTTCCACACGAGGCGCAACAAGAAACGGTTGTATATCACGCATCCAACGAATCTTTTTTGCCGGAAGGTTATTATGCTTTTTTAGAATCATATTGCAGTAATCCAAATTGTGATTGCAAAACAGTATTGATTCAAATAGAACCACAAAGTCGCCGTAATCCCATTGATTTTGATCGATCAGCCAGACCGACTGCAGTGATAAAATATGGATGGGAAAAACCATTCTCAAAAAAAAATCCCATGATTCATGCGGACGCACCTGAATCTTCTTTGGCATTGATCGCATTAAAATTATTTCAGGAATATGTAGAAGCGAACTCTCACTATCTAACGAATCTTAATAAACATTACTCTATGATGAAAAAAATAGATCCAGATAAAATGAGCTCACCTACTCTATCTTCGATAGAAAAGGAACCCAAAATGGGTCGTAATGATTTATGCATATGCGGTAGTGGAAAGAAATTCAAAAAATGTTGCTTAAATAAATAAAATTGTCTCAACTTATTTAATGCTATTACTGAAGGATAAACTTAAATTATTGCGCGACAAAAACAAGAGTTAAATATTAAATTGCGTGAGGTGTTACACCAGATGTCTGATAAGAGTGATGTCAACCAGCGTATTGCAAAGACGTTAGAAAAAATTAAAAACTCAATAGATAAAAAATCCAATATAAAGTTTGAAAACAAAACTGATCCGATTTTTGACTCAGATACAGGAAACCATACTACTCTTTTAAAAGAAGAAGAGACTCTCAATATTCCCACTGAAACAACGGTGATTAAAGATAGAAAATTTACCAATTTAAATTGGATTAAGCATAATCATCAGGAACTTACATTTAAAAATTGCGTGATATCGAATTCTGACTTTTCTGCTTCAAATTTAGATGGATTACGACTTATAAATTGCAAAATATTTAATTGCAACTTTGAAAAAGCGAGTATACAAGATGGTTTTTTTGAAGATTGCGAATTTTATGATAAAGATGCTCAAAATGGATGTCGCTTTAACTTGGCAGAATTAAAGCGGACAGAATTTCATCGTTGCAATATATCAATGAATACTTTTAAACGTGCTAATGCATTTCAAATTGTAGTGAATGAATGTCGTGCACAGGGCTGCGACTTTCAATTTACAAATTTTTCTAATGTCATTAGTCGAACCGCATTATTTAGTTCTGCATTTCTTACTAAAACAGATTTTAGGTATTCTAATTTTGAAGGGGTGCATCTTGAAAAATGTGATTTATCCGAAAGTAAATTTGTATCTGTTATTTTTTCATCAGTTAACTTAGAAGATGCTAATCTAACAAATACTATATTTTCCCCAAGCCAATATGATGGTTTATCTTTATTTAAAGCAGATTTAAGAAATGCAGAGATAACAAATATTGACATAAGGAAAATAGACTTTTCAGGAGTCAAGATATTCGAATGGCAGCAGGCTTTTTTTATGGAAAACCTTGGAATAATCGTTTATCCAGATAAGGCGTAATTAGAGTGGCACCTGGTCGGTGCCACTTTAAACTTACTTTTCGTATATCTCATCTGGTGATTTTATTTTTATCAATTCAGTCTATTTTCAGCACATTCTACTTATAGGTTGTTCTTAATTACATTATATCGGTGTCCCATCAATAAACAATAGAAAAGCGACATACGATTCTGTATTTCATTGATTATTATGGAAAAATAAGCAAAGAAAACTTTTTGGTGCAAATCGTAACATATTGATTTATATAGATTATTATTTTCGATTTTTCAACAAACTTTTAGTGCCTGCTGCCAATTCCATTTAGCCAACCACTCATCCAAAAAACGGTTATTTTCAGACCCACAAAACTTATAGTAGCCAAGCATGTTAATGTGGATCCATGCAGCAGGTGAGAATCCAAGAATTACTGCTTTTTCTGCTTCTGATCTGGCGTTCACATACAAGTGATTCAGAATGTATGCATTGTAATATAAAATAATCGCGGCAACCAATCTGCTACACTGATCCCATAATATCATTTCTGCTTCACTTTGACCTCGAAATTTTCCACCATTTAACAATGCAACGGCACGATATAAATTATTGAATGCCTCACCATGGTTTAATGCATACTCTATCGCAATACGATATTTTTCATCATTTATGATTTTCAAAATAAACTCCGACCGAACAACATGATTGTAATGCGTAAAAGCCAATTTAGTTTTGCTGCGATATTTGCTCGGGGACATTTTTCCGATAAGCACGCTTGGAATTGCTATACCGGTTAACATGGATACCATTGTACGTTGCATATTATCCCAGTCATCCATGATAAAATTTTTGTTAATCATCTTATCTGGACAAATGATTAGCCCTTCATAATCAGAATGTTTTCCAAAACCCCACAACGTTTCTCTGTGTGGCTTGGGTATGCGCGGTGCATAGACCATATCAGTTAAATCAAAATAACCAAAATTAAACGGATTCATTCCATGCCGATCCGTTGATGCGCGTTTTATTTTGAAATCATGCATACTCTGATGATGCACCATCTCAAATGTAAAATTTCCTTCATATTCATTAGAACCAATTAATTTTCCGGTTATTGGGAAATGGTTGAAAATTGCGTTGTAAGAGGAAACGCCCGTGTCATTTCCTAAAAATTTTGGAGAGTGACGTGCCTTAATATTTTGTTTTCGCGTCCCTAATTTTAATCCGTCTAAACTTAAATGATTGAATCCATCGATGTTGTAACCTGCAAAAATCTCAAGTTCTTTTGCTTTTCTGTTTATAATATTTAAAGCTTCGACGACTGTTTCCGTTCTCACATTGTTATTATCAGCTTTCAGTAAATCGTTAAGATTAAAATTACAAACAGATGACATGTTGCGAGATCCCATTCTAATTGCATTCGCCAGAACTACTGCATTTGATATTTCTTTGTTAAATGTTGTTTTATTACTGCGAGACAAAATGGATTCTTCTAATGGTTGTGAATAGTCAGTTTTAGTATCGACAAATCGCATTACATCGGCAATGCTTTGTTTAGGGAAATGTAAAAATAGACTGTCATTAGGATCAGATGTTTTTTCTAGTGATTTAAATCGCCAGGTTTTTTCTCCACGTTGATTTAGTTTCAATATTACTGAATCATTGCGACCATTTTCGATGTCGGAGTTAACTTTCTGATACAACACTTTCAAAGTTTGCTCCTTTTCATCCAACAGTCCATGAGGAGAAGATAACTGTAATTTAGGGTAGGGGAGCGATTTCAAAATTTTCTTCTTTTCTTTCTTCCAAGTTGGAAGTGTTATCAAATTGTCCTCAACTGCCTTGTGTTTAATTGAATACTTTAGAGTCAGTTTATTTGTGCCGATATGATGCGTTAATCGTTGATACAAAAAAAATTCGAATCGATTTTTAATAATTTTTTTATTAGAAATGATGTAACATAAATCGCTTTTTGGTATCCAGCTTATGAGATGTTCTGGAAGAGAAGTTGGTTCTGTATTCTCGATGGTTTCTCGCATAAATTTGACTGCATCATTTAACAAATCATCATTTAGGATACTGATATCCAGATTCATAAATAATGGCCGAAGGTTAAGTGAAATTGAGCGTTCATTTGAATCGATGTTTTTCCAAAACAAAAATCTTTTGTCAAGTTTTTCACTCGTAAGAATTTTTGAAATGTCATCCATTTCAGATTCAGGCATGCAGCGAAATAATTTTGATTTTTGAATATGTGTTTTGTGAGTATCATTCTTTATAGTTATGATTAACTCGTGTATTTTATATCGAACCGCTTGCAAATTATCAACATATTTTGCTGCATCAATTTCAGCCTTACTGATATTCTCATCTGTGTAATTTGAGGTGCGTTTTTTAAAAGCTTCGAGTAAATTATCATTCACAATTTGAAGCCGACTGTGGCTGTAGCACAATAAATAAACCTGAACAATATCTGGATTTAATTGTTTTAGGCGAGTGCCGTTATAATAGTTGATTAACTGAGAATAATATTCAATGGTAGAGTCTGGTATTTTCAATTTAGGTACAACATGTTTAGCAATCATGAATATCACTTTGAGATGGCTATGCTTCTCCAGCTCTTCATGAATGCTTTCCGTATTAAATTCTTTCATGTCTTTTTTTATGCTAACGATACGATGATTTTGATCTGTTTTAGAAAGCAGGGAAAGAACCGATTCGCGTTGTAATTTTGATGTGTAACGGTAATAGAATCGAACGACTCTTGATTGTTCACGGTTCCATATCTGCGTCACGCAATTTTGTATAGTGGTAACATTAGGAATAGCGATATGTTCTTTAACCATCAACTGCAATAGTGCCCTGCATAATTGCCGTTGCCTAGGATAATAGAGTGCTTGTTTCTGTAAGGTCCGAATTAATTTATCTGCAACTTCTCCGCGAAAGCGTGTAAATCCGGTTACAGCTAATACTTTATTTTCGATGCGCACAATTGTATCTTTGTTATTTGTGAAAGTGCGCGGTGATGGTTTATTAGAAAAATAGCGTTGCATAACATACTGACGTTCTAATGTAACATCACGATATGCAAAATTAATGAGCGTATATTTTAGCTTGAAAAACCCTAAGGAAATTGCATAATAGACAGCGTGATCAATGGACTTGAAATTATACAAAGTATCAATTTCACTTTTTGAAAAAGTAAAATATTCTGCGCGCTCCGAATCACTGAGCGTAGGGGGCTCATAAACCGATTGCCATTCTTCGGCTGTTAACAATGCGGAAGTGATATTTGCCATAAGGCATGAATTCTAGCAATGCAAGATTGTATTGTCACTAAAAACCCAGTAAAATTGATTACTGGGCTATGAAGATACAGCATTTATAAAGCAGCCCTTGCTCGCCCGACGTAAGATTGTGTCTACATAAGACACTTTTATCTTCACTAAAGAATCATGTGACTTAGAATAATGTCTACACGTAGACACTATTCTAAGTAATTGAAATATAGGCTAAATCATGAATGAGATGGAGCGCGATAATCAAATCGATCAGGAAAAACTTTATAGAGACATCAGCCATCTCATAGAGAAAACCCAACGAGAGACCTTGCAAAAAATCAGTCAAACTGGTGTCTTACTATACTGGCATATTGGCCAACGGATCAATTTTGATATTTTAAAATTGGATCGCGCTAGTTATGGCGAACAGATCATTAAACAGCTTGCTAATAAACTACAAATTAAATTTGGCGCGGGATTTGGCCGACGTGTCATTTATCGTTGCGTGCAGTTTAGTAAAGTTTTTAATGAAGAAAAAATTGTTACTTCATTATCTAATCACTTGAAATGGTCTCACTTTGTTGCACTGCTCAATATTGATGATCGATTAAAACGGGAGTTTTATGCAGAAATGTGCCGCATTGAACGATGGAGTATTAGAAGTTTAAACGATAAAATAAACAGCATGCTTTATGAGAGAACAGCGTTGGCTAAAAATCCAGAAGCATTCATTGAAAAAGAAATACAAAAACTTCGTGAAACGAACGTACTCAAGCCAGATTTTATTATGCAAGATCCTATTATTTTAGAATTCTTAAGCAATCAATCTATAGAAAATGAGATAGATTTTGAAGATGCTATTATTCGAGATATTGAACAGTTTTTATTAAGCATGGGCGCAGGTTTTACATTTCAAGAACGGCAAAAAATTATCGAAATTGATGGCGAGCATTTCAAGATTGATTTATTGATGTTCAATCGCCGATTGAAAAATATGGTGGTCGTTGAGCTAAAAATGGGGGCATTTAAACCACAAGATAAAGGACAAATGGAGATTTATTTACGCTGGTTAGAAAAATATGAAATGCAACCAGGTGAAAACCCACCCATTGGAATAATATTATGCGCTGAAAAATCGGAAGAACGCGTTGAGCTTCTACAGCTTGAAAATAGCGGCATACGTGTATGCCAATATATCACTGAATTACCAGCTAAAGAACTATTTGAAGCACGACTACATGATGCTATTAAACGTGCTCGTGAACATTATGAGAGTCGAAAATTATTGGGACGGGATGATGAATAAATCTTATATTCCCACTCCGGTTTTTGATACCTTAGCAGAAACAATTGATCTCTATAAGAGTATCTACGATGCAGACAATCCACGCCAACAAATAAAGAAATATTTGGAACATTGTTTTTTAGATTTAAAAATAACTTTACCCACATTTTTTATTAGGGATTTTGAAGTGACACTTAAATTCCTATTTAGCTATCGTGGTAGCGAACAAACTTTTTCTTCCTATCGACGCGATGTGGAACGGCTCATTCAATGGAGTTGGTTTATCAAGGAAGAATCCATTTTAAAACTCAAACGAGATGATATAGAAGAATTTGTTGAATTTTGTATAAAGCCGTATAAGAAGTGGATTGGTTTAAAAACTGTCGCACGATTTAAATTAGATAATGGATTAAAAATTCCTAATTCAGAATGGCGGCCTTACGAAGCATCATTAGACAAGAAAAAAATTAAGGATGGAAAAGTTCCAACAAAAGAGGATTATCAGTTTTCTCAAAACGCATTAAAAGCGCTCTTTGCTACAGTAAGTAGTTTTTATAATTTTTGCTTGCAAGAAGAAGTTGTCAGTGCAAATCCAGTCATGCTCATTCGACAAAAAAGTAAATTCTTACGTAAAGAACTAATAAGCCCTGTTATTCGCCGTTTATCAGAAAAAGAATGGCAAACAGTGATAGAGATCACCAAAGAAAAAGCAGCTAAAGATAAAAAACATGAGAGGACAGTTTTTATTTTATCGTGTTTGTATGGCATGTATTTGCGTATTTCAGAATTAACCGCCGGTCAACGCTGGACTCCTACCATGGGAGATTTTTTTAAAGATCAAGATGGTAACTGGTGGTTTAAAACTGTCGGGAAAGGCAATAAAGTAAGACAAATTGCGGTCAGCAATGATATGTTAAAAGCTCTAAAACATTATAGAACTGAATATCTGCAGCTACCCCCCTACCCTTCTCTTGATGAAAAGACACCATTGATTGGCCATGATAATAACCCCAATAAACCCATGACAGATGAGCGAACAATCCGACGTTTAGTACAAGACTGTTTTGATAACGCAGCTGAAAAATTAGAAAAGGAAAATCCTAGTGAAGCTCAAAACTTACATATGGCAACTGTGCACTGGCTGCGTCATACAGGCATTTCAGATGATGTAAAAACGCGCCCTCGCGAACATGTACGTGATGATGCTGGTCACAGTTCTGGCGCCATTACTGACAGGTATATTGATGTTGAGCTTACTGCTCGAGCAAAATCTGCTAAAAATAAATTGATTGGATCGAAGAAAAGTAAAAAGTTCGATTGAGGCTTGGGGATTGTGGAAAAATGAAAAATAAAATTCATTATAAATCAATGCGTTACGATAGACGTGCAAAAGTTCTCTTTGGCCTATTTTGTTTTAAAATCAATTAGATACGAGGGGTTGCGTCGCTTTTCTATTGTTTATTGATGGGACACCTATATCAATCGCAAAACTAATACCGTGTTGTTTAAAGCCAAGTAACTCATAAAATTTATGCGTTTTGTGTCTATTAATGTTACTTGATAGAGCTAATTTATAACATCTTGCTTCTTTGCACTGTTGAATAGCAAAAGTCATCATCATTTTGCCGACACCTTTTCCTTGATATTGTGGATCAACAGCCACATCTTCAATTATAGCGGACGGAGCTCCCATGTGAGCTAAATTATCCATTATTAATAACGCAAATGTTCCAACAACTTTATCTTCAAATGTGGCAATAAAAATATTATATGAGGGATACGTTTTCATTTTATGAAATATTTTTTCGGCTTCATTAATAGATAAAACATTACCATTATCCATTTCTGGTTGAGCATAAAGAGAAATAATATCGGGGATGTTGCTTTCAGTCGCTCTACATATTTTTATATTCATTATTCTATTTTCCATATAGGCTCAAGTGTATGACAGCCTCGACTAACCGCTAAGGTTTGGTCATGACGCTCACTGATGCCTTGTAACTAATAAACCGATTCGTCTTTATTAAAGATACCTTCTTTTATGCTTGACGTTATCAATTGCTCATAAATATCGCTTTGACCAACAGGAATAATCGCTTTCAAAGTCTGTCTACGTTTTTCAGCGTTATATAAACGCTCAACAAACCACCCCACTAAGTATATAGCGGAAAGACAACCACCGGCTGTGGCAACATTTCCATTACAGACAAGAGGCTTGTCTATTGTCGCAACACCTAAAGCTTGTAATCCCGCTTTTGCATCAGGATGAGTTGTAGCGAGTACATTTTCTAAAAGACCTAATTTAGCTAGAATAAAAGATCCTGAACAAATCGATCCTATCATCTGTTTTTGAGGATTGAGTGAAAAAGTCTCCAAGAAAGATTTATTTTCTATAAAATTTATAACTCCAATTCTCCCACTCGAAAATAAAACAACATCAGCATCATTGGCTTCTGAAATACTTCCATGTGTAGTAATCAATAAACCATGAGTAGATCGATGTTGTTCTTTTGTACCCAATATTTTCACCTGCCAATCAGTTTTATTTCTGCAAAGAATATCCCACATCAAAAATAAATCTATATCGGTAAAATCATCAAAAATAATGATCGCGATTCTTATCATAATTTCCTCATTTTTATTGGTAACGAAAACGACCCATTATTTTACCTGAGCATCAAATTTATTCCTGCAAGAAAAGAAAAGAAAGGAATGTAATGGCAATTAAACCGGTTAAAAATTCAAGGTAATGCAACTTGAATAAATTAACGAGTTACGTTACCACAGAAAGTAGCGGCAAAACGAAGCTTCCGTCCCTTACCGCCCCATACAATCAGGGCTGCGCATGCCCCCCCTCTGCAACAAATTTATGGAAATTGTCTTGATCCCAATGTGGGATCGTGATATTATTAAGTTATGCGAATTATTTCACAAAAAGCGTTGCGTGTATTCTGGGGAAAATATCCCGATGCAGAGAAGCCACTCAAGGCTTGGTATGCAGACACTAGACAGTCTCATTGGAAAAGTCCAAATGATATTAAAGAAATATATCGGAATGCAAGCATTGTCGCGAATAATCGTGTGGTTTTTAACATTAAGGGAAATAACTATCGCTTAGTGACAGCAATTAATTATGATTTTGAAATCGTGTATATACGGTTCATCGGCACTCATAAAGATTATGACAGTATTGATGTAACAAAAATTTAACGAGGTGCATAATGAATATTACGCCTATTAAGACAGAAAAAGATTATGAAGCATCATTAAAAGAAATTGAGCATCTATTTAATGCCAAACCTAACACTCCAAATGGTGATAAGTTAGATATTTTAACGACATTGGTTCATGCTTACGAAGAAGAACATTATCCAATAGATTTTCCTGATGCTGTTGAAGCATTGAAATATTGGATTGAAAGTCGAGGGCTGGAACGAAAAGACTTAGCAGAATATATTGGTACAAGAGCACGCGTATCAGAAATTTTGAATCGTAAGCGCAACCTCACGCTTAACATGATTCGTAAATTACATGATGAACTGCATATTCCAGCAGAACTATTAATTAAAAAAATAAAGTCACGCGCCCCCAAAAGCCATAAAGATACTCGCCAGCATAGGTAGCCTATAAAACATTGTGATAGTAATATTTATCACAAATAAAATTGCTGTGGCACTGTCACAGCAATTGCATAATGATTGATAATAACAATTATCACGCTTTTGCGCCCGATATTATTAAATGAAGCCTTCCTTATTCCTGCTAAACGAGCATAAAGTGTGATGCGCTGCCCTTCGGTAGGTACGATCCGCTACCCTATCAAAATGATCTGTCATAATTATATGTACTGCACAAACCACGCCTTAGCTAAACGAGCTACTTCTTCCAATGTGCCGGGCTCTTCAAATAAATGCGTAGCACCGGGAATGATCGCTAATTTTGTGATGCAATGCATTTTCGACATGGCTGTTTGATTCATTTTTATAACAACCTCATCATTACCACCTACAATCAATAATGTCGGCGCCTTCACTTGTGTTAATGATTCTTCGGCTAAATCAGGTCGCCCCCCTCTAGATACAACTGCCTTAACGACTGATTTTTCTTTTGCTGCTGCAACTAATGCCGCGCCTCCACCTGTGCTCGCACCAAAATAACCTATTTTAAAATTATGCGTCACCAGCTGTTTCATGCACCAATCAGTCGCATTTATTAAACGTGAGGCGAGAAATTCAATATCAAACCGTAGTTCTCTCGTGCGCATATCAATCGCATCTTCTTCCGGCGTAAACAAATCAAATAATAATGTAGCAAGCTTTCCTTCATTAAACACTCTTGCGACGTATTGATTGCGTATGCTGAATCGGCTACTGCCACTGCCATGAACAAACAGCACAAGACTCGTTGCACCTTCTGGGATATGCAAAATTCCATCTAAGTGAACATTGCCGTTCGATATAATAATAGGATGATCCGTACCTATAGTGAAATTAATCATGCGTTATCCTTTTTTGAATTAATCGAGCATCTATAAATTATTTGCTGGGATCGCTGCTTTCCTTCTATGGAACTCTATTCCTACCTTGTGTATCATGCTGCAACAATATGATACCTGGAGAAATTCATGACTATTTCTATGTACAATGCTTCTGTTCCTGTTTTTAAGCAAATGTTAACCAGTTTATGCGCTATTTTAGATAAAGCAAAATCATATAGTGAAGCAAATAACGTAAAGCCTGACAATCTATTGAACGCATCCTTGCGTCCGGACATGTTTAATTTAATCAGACAGGTACAGATTGCTTCTGATTTTGCAAAAGGTGTCTCGGCACGTCTGGCAGGTGTTGAAGTACCATGCTATGAAGACACTGAAACCAGTTTTGACGAATTACGGTCGCGCATTAATAAGACACTTACGTTTATTGATGGTTTAACATCCGCACAAATCGATGGCAGTGAAGAGCGTGAGATTGTTACACAGACTGGTACGCCAAAAGAGAAAAAATTCTTAGGGAAACACTATCTGTTGCATTATGGACTTCCACATTTTTTCTTTCATGTCACGACGGCTTATGACATTTTGCGAAGCAATAAGGTTGAAATCGGGAAGCGTGATTATATCGGTACATATTAGGGATTAACGGATCCCAACATCGGTATATGAAATATATTTATTTTGTTTGAGTACCATATGCTTCTCTATTGCAAGGCAATTATTATAAACAAAAAAGAGCAAGATCAATGTAGTAAAATATATTTGATTTTTATTATTAATATCCTTATATAATCATTTTTTCGAAACACGTAAATATTGATTGTTTATCTCAGTAAATAATCACTACCTTTGCCTCCAAGACCATATTGATCTTTGCGCCCTATGCTTACATCATCAATTTGGCATGTCTGAGGTTTGCCATCGGCTGTATTATCAGTCAAGGAAACACCATATTCCTTAGCTCTCAAACCCTTATCTTTAGAAAATTGATTACAATCTACCCGTCCTGTCGGGGTCATAATGTAAATTTCTTTTAACGCATCATCTCTTGATAAATCTAACTGCGCATCATTCGCTAATGAGTCTAATCTAATTGGTTTCGTGGCTTTTTCAGTAAGAACATAGACAGACAGCGCTGGATGATCGTTATATTGAGTATCATTAATAATGTATACAGGGCTTAGGCTTCCTTCAACAGCAGGGTCGTATTTGATTTCGCAAATTGCCAATGCTTTTGTCATTGATGTTCCGTAACTTAGCATTTGATTAAAAATGCAACCATAGGTTTCTGTAGAGCCAAAAATAAGAAGATCGCTTATTCCACCAGAGAATCGTTGTGCTTGAACCTCATCGATTATGGTAGGTTTCATCGGATCATTAAATACTTCACAGGAATTAAAAGAGAGAATAGTTTTTTTATTTAGGTGAACATTTTTCTTAATCGCATCAACATTAAATATTCCATCTGTTAATAAAATTGCGCTGTTACTACCATGTCCTATATGTGCGAATGCTTTTAGATTAGGGCAAGATAGCCAACTTAGGTAATTCGCTATTGTCGATTGGTTATCCGTTAGTTTATGAGGAACGTAACCCTGTTCTTTAGCTGTTGTATATTCCCGGTCTACCACACTTTTAATATTGTCAAAGTATTGATACATGGGAGAAGCTGTAACAAACGTAACAGATGGATCAGGGCATACATTTTCATGAATTTGCGACAATGACTGATTATTAAAATCTTCGGACGCCAATTTGTAATGTCTTATCACAACGGAAGGATGATTTTTTTTATCGAGAATTATTTTTACAGTCTCAAAGGAAAAGCGTTTTTTATTCAGCAAATATACCAATAAATATTTTTTATCCACCAAGGTAATTAACTGTATTTTAGCACTTAAAAAAGAACTATTCCGACCTAAATTGACATGATGCTCTGCCAAGGTCTCATTGACTAGGTTGGTAATATATTCTCGTGATAATGAGTTAGTAGAGAATTTTGAATCACTAATAACAGTAATAGGAATATATTTTTCATTTGCAAATATTGTTTTTTGTGCTGTCAATAATGCAACTAGTATTAAGAATTTTACGAAATTTTTCATTTAAGGATATCCCTGGTATTTTGCTCTGTTTCCTTATTCACTTGAGGTATACTGCTATAGACTCCATATAATTTATATTTCTGTGAGCTTTAAAATTTGTTTACCCATAGCAGAAAAATTATTTGGATGAAGCCATTTTTCAAATTTTGATTTCAATTCTGGCCATTCACTATCTATAATTGAAAACCATGCTGTGTCACGATTATGATTTTTGAAAACATAGTTTTGCCTAAAAATTCCTTCGAACGTAAAACCAAAACGCACTGCTGCTCGACGCGAAGGTTCATTGAGGTCATTGCATTTCCATTCACACCTTCTATATTCATTACTATCAAATGCATGTTTTAGCATTAAATAGATAGCTTCAGTTGCTAGGGGTGTCTGTTTTAACAATTTTGAAAAATGAAGATGTCCTATTTCAATCACACCATGCTCTGGATTTATACGTAAATATCCAGATATACCAATGGGTTCTTGTGTTTTGACATCTAAAATGGCGTAAAGATGGGTATCATTTTGTGACATCGTTCTTGCCAACCAGTCTTTAAATTCATTAAATGTATCGAAAGGCCCATAAGGCAAATAAGTCCAGGACTCACCTTGATTATCAATAGAAAACACATCAAATAATTTGACGGCGTGTTTATCAATTTCGATGGGTTCCAAAATACAATAGCATCCTTGAATGATACCTTTTGCTGGCACTTGGCAGGGAGTCCAATTTTCAATAGGATGACCTAACACTTGACCAAATTGATTTTTTTTATGCATAGTCCGCTACCTTTAATCGTTTGATTTTCCTTTAACAATAATTCCGGCGATAAAATTAGTCGCTCTTTTTCTTTTCTGCTTAATTTTTTAATACGTCTTTCCACATATGGTAAAAAAATAAGGCATTATTCATTTTTTATGAATATTCCACTGCCATCATCATTTAAAAATGGTATCGTCATTTTTTGAATTGAGTCATTTAATCCTATTGTAAATTCAATTCTATCTTGACCTGCAGGAAGCATTGGAAAATTCATTCCACCTGGATTAGGCCAATAAGCTTTTAAAATATTTTTTTGACAAGGAATTAATTGCCATTTAATTTTTTTTGGCCCAATTATAAGGTATAAATTATTCTTTTCTTTTGATACAACTAAATTACCATAAACTGAATTATGATATGTACCAACATATTTATTTAGTTTAACCACATTTTTTTCGGTGCATTCACTTGAATTAGATATTTTATTATCTTCAGATAGTACTTTTTTTCTTTGTTCTAAAAACAATTGATTCCAATCTTTGGAATAGGCTTTATTTAAATATAAATCAAACCATTTTCTATATAAAATTTCTGGAATTTTATTTCCCCATGTATTAGTTAGAATAACGATGCCAATTTTTCTTTCCGGAATATAAGCCATCAATGCATGCATTCCTGTTCCGCCACCTGCATGGAATAATACCGTGTATGGCTTATAAGATTGCGTATCAATAAACCATCCTTCACCATAGGCCTGTGCTGTTTCTCCACTTAAATTCGTGTCATTTGATGTCTTGATTTTAGTATATGGCGAATGAATGAAATTCATATTTTTCACACTAATTAATTGAGCGCTTCCTATTGCGCCATTATCCATATTAAACATTAGCCATTTTGCAATATCCTTAGCGCTAGATTCTATACCGCCGCTGCCGATACCATTTTCTAATGCCCATTTTTGAGAAATATAAGGATAATTTTTTGTATATGGATAAACTTTTCCATCATAATCAACATATGGCCAAGCAACATTTTCTAATCTTGAGAAATTTTCTTCTGTCACCGTATATGTATTGTTCATTTGCAAGGGGATTAACAGGTTTTGATGTAAAAATATTGCATAATTTTTCTTGCTAACTTTCTGAATAATTTCTTTTGCCAAAACAGGAAAAATATCTTCATAAGCAAATTGCGTTTTAAATGCATTCACTGGTTTGATAAAACGTAATGAATTAATCATGTGAGTTGAGTTATATCCAAAATTTCCTAACGCATCTAATGCATCGGGAGGTAACCCGCTGTTATGTGCAATAAGATCCTTTACTTCAAATTTTTTTGTTACAATCGGATCATATAATTTAAATTGAGGATAAAGATCAATAATTTTTGTATCCCATGCATATTTTTCTCGCTCAATTTGTATGGCTAATAACGCAGTTGTAAAAGATTTTGTGAGAGATGCAATATCAAAAAGAGTATCTGAAGTAACCGGATCCATTTTTTTGTTACGTATGCCAAAGCCTTTATCAAAAATAATTTTATTTTCTTCTACGATGGCAATTGAAACACCTGGAACTTGCCAATCTTTTTGTATTGATTTTACATAACTATCAAAGATAGATAATTTATCCTGTATATCAGAGTATGCTGCATAAGCAGAAATATTAAATAAAAAAAATAACGCTATTATTTTAATAATAAAATTTGTATTAAACATAAAAACCTTATTCCTGATATTTAATTCATTGTGGAAAAAATACTTCATGTTGGTAGCTACAAAACCATACCATTGACCTGAGCGTCCCATAATGTTTTAAAATAACCATCACTATTACTCATAAGTTGACTAAACGAGCCTTCCTCAATAATTTTACCTTGATCCATCACTATAATCCTATCCATATGACGAATAGTAGAGAGCCGATGAGCTATTGCAATAACCGTAGAACTATTTTTTTCTAAAATTAAATTAATTGCCTGTTGGATTTGTTGTTCAGTAATCGAATCGAGGCTTGAAGTTGCCTCATCTAAAATGATAATAGGCGCATTCTTCAACATCGCACGTGCAATGGCGATTCGCTGTCGTTGTCCTCCAGATAATTTTACGCCCCGCTCTCCTACAAAGGTGTCATATTTGTTTGGTAAGGATTCGATGAAATCATCGATGTTAGCCATTTTAGCCGCTGTTTTAATATCCTGAAGCGTTGCGTTTTCCCTGGCATAACCAATATTATCCCCCACTGAACGGTGAAATAGCATGATGTCTTGCGGAATCAGCGCGATTTGTTCTCTCAAAGAATCTGAAGTGATTTCTGTAATATTTTGATCATCGAGCAATATACTGCCTGAAGTTGGCTTAAAATTTTTGAGTAATAAAGAAATTAGTGTTGATTTACCTGCGCCAGAATGACCAATAATTCCAATTTTTTCGCCTGCTTTAATAGACAAGTTCAAATCAACAAATACCGCTTTTTCTTGATCATACGCAAAGGATATCTGCTTGAATTCAACATTACCATTGATTCGCTGAATATCCTTAGCAGTCGGGTTATCCACGGTGATATGAGGAGTCGATAAAATAGAAAACGAGGATTTTAAATCCCCCATTTGCTTCATGAAATCGCATAGACCTGTAATTAACATCCAAAAATCAAACGATATGAAGATAGTAGTTAGCATAACAAACAAAAAATCACCTGTTGATATATCGCCTTTCATTCGGAGGTAGACCATAAATAACAGCACGAAAATCAACATAACCCAATAAAGAAGACTACCAACAACCTGAAATTTAAAATTATATTTCTCCAATGCCAAATGCTTCGGGATAAAGTCATGAGACATACATGAATCTGCACGTTTAAGTTCTTGCCTTCTTTTTGAAAAATAAAATAAAGAAAAAATATTGGTGATGTTATCAGAAAAAAGACCTATCACTTGATGTTTACTTTCAGCCGCCTCATTAGAAAACTGATTAAGTTTTAAAGTCATTGGAAATAAGATCAAAAGTACGACTACACACCAGATAAACATAAAAAGAGCTACCATCTTGTTAACTAATAGCAAAACAAAAATCGACAGAACAACAACACAAAGATTTTTACCCGCTTTGTACGTCAGATTTTCAAAAATACTATTATATCCATCTGAGATGCCTTTTATTTTGCTAATGATTGTTCCACTGGGCGTGTTTTGAAAGTAATTATACGAGTGATATTGGACATAATCATAAACACTTAAAAGGAGTGTACACTGTACGAAAGGTTGGGTCTTCCAAACTGCAAAATTACAAATCCGCCAAGCTGTTTCTAACGAAATTTGCGCCCCAATAAATAAACCAATTGGATAAAGTAAATGGCTATAACTCATAGGTTCAATAGAAAACGCATCAACGAGTAACTTGAGGGAATAATTATTTGCAAACAAATAAAATGCCGACACAACGGGTGCTTGCAGAATAAGAATGTACCACCATCGATAGGGTCTAATGATTCCCCACAGGAAAGCCCAAATAGTTAGCGCATTATGATTGGGATAAGTTTTCATAATTAGACTACCGATCGCTATTTTGAAAAATTTCTTCAGCTTCTTTTTGTGTAAGGAGCTTTTTTATGTTTGGGAGAGCACACTCAAAATTGAAGGCATTAAATGACTTCAAGTCATCGAGAATATTTTTCTTTTCGTCAATGTTCGTAGGTGGAAGAAGTCGTTCAAGCATCTCTACAATATCGTTGTCACTCATGCTCTGATAAATAGGTTTGTCGATAGCTCTAATTTCATCATCAGTTGCCCTTTCTTGTAACAAGCTTAAAAAGGTTGTCTCCTCATCATAAAAATGAATAAGATTGGCAGCATAGAATTTTCTAAACTCTAAATAGAGCAGTTTACCTTTGTGTGATCTCGATTGATGCGGTAAATCCAAAAGCACTTTAATCGCGCCAATTATTTTTTCTCCAGAATGCTCAAGCTCGGAGTGTTCTCCAAAAAGCGATAAAACTTCGTCCTTGGTAAAAAACTTATTAAAAATAAATTCTTTCTCCCATCGAGCGTGATTTGTCAGCGTTGTTACATAATCTTCAAGCTGATTATGAAGGATTTCGATTTCAGGCGTATTACGAAAATCAACTTTGGCCAAACAAATCAAGATTTGGCTACCCAGTTCTTCTAGGAATTTATGACAGGCAAATAGGTGTGATTCTCTCTTCATTTTAAATTACTCTTTTCAAGTTTCATGATGTAATGCGGAACCAGATGCCACGAAGCAATAAAATCCCCAACTATTCGAAATCCTGTTTTTGATAACCATGAACGGCTCTTTCATTTCTTTGTTCAGGGTCGGGGTTCCATGGAAAAACTGACAAAAGTGGCCGATTTTATTTTATCACCTTACGTATGCGCGAAGTCCTTGATCCCATCATGAGCCACTGCTGTCGTCTTTTTTGATAATATCATCAAAAGCACCTTGTGATGATGCTTTAGCCATTCTTTCTAAAAGTTTCATGTATTGATAAAACCCTTCATAACGTTGGCAATAAAAATCCAGTTCATTTTTTGAAGCTGCATCCATAATATCCTTTATTTGATGCATTTTGTGTGCGAGCGACATCAACAATTCTGCATCTCCACCATGTTGGAGTATTTGTCTTGCAGTGCTGTCCAGTGTTGCAATAGAGTTTTTTTGCTTTTCTGTCAATGGCAATGTTCTGACTCCAGTAAAATTTTAATATGCATAGGATGCTCATGGACGTAGAATAAAATGGCCTACTTGCGATTTGAGATTGCAACCAATAACCACATAAATTTTCGCCAAATGTTAAGTTCATTAACGTTTAAACGAACTCGCATTGTATCAAAATAATTAGCGCCAAAATAGATCAAATTTGGTGTTATAACCCGGTTTTTGTAATCAAAGATTCTTAATAGATTGATTTAATGATTTTCGCTACTTTTGCTTATGTTGCTTTCACGGACGAAACTTGCTGCTACCCTAATTGCCGTGGTTTTCGTCATTGCGAGTCCAGCGCTTTTTGCTGGGCGTGGCAATCCATGCGGCCTTCTGGATTGCTTCGTCGTAAAAAGCACTCCTCCCAATGACGAAGACCACGGCAATTCCGAAAGAGCCTTTTAATGTGAGTCAATTCGCTTACAAGAATAAAATTGCTAATTTCACCAAGACCCTCTATCATAATTGCCCATTTTTACTCATTACAACGAGGGCACCATTAAATGCGTGCATTCTGTGGATTTGATTTTGGCACCAGCAATTCAACGATAGGCATAAGCAACAATAATAGCTGTCATTTGGTTCCTCTAGAAGGTGATAAGCCAATTATCCGTTCAGCCATATTTTGCGACAATGAACTCAAACAATGGGTATTTGGTCAGGAAGGAATTAATAATTATCTCGAAGGTGCGCCTGGCAGACTGATGATGTCACTGAAAACTGTGTTGGGTTCTTCTCTCATGGAAGACAACACACTTATTTTTAATGAATTTATTCCATATACCAAAGTATTGGGTCATTTTATCAAGCATATTAAATTGCTTGCCGAAAAAGCAGCTGAAAAAGAATTAACTCATGTAGTAATGGGGCGACCTGTGCATTTTCATGATCACGATAGAGAGAAAGATCGACATGCACAGAATACATTGGAAATAATTGCACGTGAAGTGGGATTTAAAGAAGTCGCATTTCAGTATGAACCGATTGCAGCCGCAATCACCTATGAAATGTCGATTAAAGTCGATCAACTCGCATTAATTGTTGATATGGGTGGTGGAACTTCTGATTTTACTGTTATCCGTTTGCGATCCAATGCAAAATCAACGGACCGTTCAAAGGATGTTTTAGCGAATTGCGGCATCCATATTGCGGGTACTGATTTCGATCAGCGTCTGAGTTTAAAAACAGTTATGCCATTGCTAGGAATGGGCAGTTTAATGCGTGGCTCCAGTAGCAACATCGAGGTGCCATCCATGTTTTATCACGATCTGACAACGTGGCATACCTTGAATAATTTATACAGCACCAGTACGTTATCTCAAATTAAATCTATTCAAACAGTTTCTTATGCAAAAAATCTTATAGCGCGCTTGCTACGCGTTCTGCAAAAAAGAGCAGGTCATCATATTCTTGATTCAGTTGAAACGATCAAGCAGCGATTAAGTGATGAGCGCGAAGTGGATCTTGATCTTTCATTCATTGAAGCTGAATTGAGTACACTGATTCCACGCAACACCTTAAATGAAGTCATAGCAGAACAGGTTCAGCATATTATTGATAAAATTAATGAGACAGTAACAATGGCAGGCGTTCAGCCTGAAAAAATCAATGCGATTTTTTATACGGGTGGTTCAACAAAAATTCCAATGATTCGTGACCAAATCAACGCACTATTTCCGTTAGCGGAAATAGTGCGAGGTGATGCGTTTGGCAGCGTAGGAATGGGATTAACGATTGATGCGCAGAGGAAGTTTTTTTAGTTTATAATGAGGCTATCAAGCCCCTTCTTTTTTCAAGTAGTTGATTCGGAAATTTCAATGTTGAATCAAGTGGGTGTTATAACTTCACACGAATTTTTTTGCGGTTGATATCAGCAAACTCCTCGTAACGTTCTTGTATTTTTTCATGTATCCTTTTCTTATCCTTGGCAGTAAGACCTAATCCATTTTTCTTAAAAAGTAATTCAGCCGAATGCGATCTTACTTCATCTAAATAATACGCAACTAATTCTGTCTTTGTTGTTTTTTCTTTTTTGTATAGTGAATGGTTTATATAATGAGTGATTTCATGAATGAGTGCTTTAGCCATTTTATTTACATCGAGTGTGGATTTAATATAAATGACATTTTTATAAAAAAAAATTCCTGTCAGAGCAGACTCAATTATTTCAACAGCTTTTTTGTTTGGTGGAAAGTATTGTAATAAATTGTGATACTCATTGTTAATGAATCGTTCTTTTATCTGTAAAAAATGTTCCTCCTTTAATTCATAGAAAGAACGTATTATAACTTGTTTCGACTGAAGTACCTTAAATACTTTTCCTGCAGCTGTAGATTGGTTTTGCGCTATTAATTTAATTGCTTCGGCTAATTTTATATCGAACTCTTTTTTGTTAAAATATTTTCTTGGGCTAAAAAATTGTATACGCGGCTCTTGAGTTAGCCTTGTTTTTTGGTTTATTTCTTTTTCTTCAGATTGCATTTCCGAAAGTTCAGCCTGTGTTCGCATTGAGATAACCTATAATGACGACAAACATTGTCAATTTCTTGTCGAACTAGAATGGTACCCTCGTCTCTCCGCCATCCACTACTAGTGTAGTTCCTGTGATAAAACTCGCTTTTTCAGATGCGAGAAATACGACTGGAGCAGCAATTTCTTCCGGAACCGCGATACGCTTAACCGGAATTGATATTTCACGGTCTTGATAACTTTCTTCAACAGTGCGATTTGCTGCTTTTGCACGTGCTTCCATAATCGTATTCGTTCGCTCCGTCCGTGTCCAGCCAGGCAATAATGAATTCACTAAAATACCATCAGCGCCTAATTCATTCGCTTGGGTTTTTCCTAAAGCAACAACAGCAGAACGAATTGAATTCGAAAAAATTAAATTCGGGATGGGATTTTTTACGGATGCTGAACAAATATGAATGAGTCGACCCCACTGTTGCTTTTTCATAAATGGAATCACAGCATGGGATAATCGTATCGCACTCATCAATGTTAAATTAATGGCATTTTGCCATTGCTCATCGGTTGTATCGATAAAAGTAGAAGCAGGCGGTCCACCCGTGTTTGTTATGCAGATGTGAACTGTATCCCATTTTTGGACAACATCACGAATCCAATCATTGATTGATCGTGCTTGAGTAAGATCAACGACGGAAGCCATCACTTTAGCTACATGAATTTCATTTTGTATGAGCAGAGCTGCCCTATTGATTTTTTCAGAACTGCGGGAGCAAATCGCAACTTTTGCACCCTCACGAGCAAATTCTTTGGCAATCGCAAACCCTAAACCTTCACTAGCTCCTGCAACAAGAGCGACTTTTCCATGCAAACCAAGATCCATCATTTCCTCCCGTTAATTTACTACTTACTACAATTTCAGTTTCATAACACCAACGCTATCAATATAGTCAAAAAGTCTAGACCCTCCATCACTTTTCTACACTGCTAACATATCCTGTACCGTCCATGTACCATCTATTAATTGAAACCGCTTCCTTAAACTTCGCAAATAATCTTGTTTATTAATTTCTAACATCTCCCAAAAATTCGGTTTTACAACAATTATGCCAAATGATGAAGGTATTTTTTCTTCTGCATTGGAGGATCGTGACAAATAAATGTCACGCCAATATTGATCTAGAGCATCATGCCAATAAAGAGATGTAATGCTAAAATCATTGATACTCGTTTTTAATGTAGCTTCACCTTCAACTATTATTTGACCATGCTCTATGTGAACAATACATATTGCAATATTGTTGCATTTTTGCAAATCAAGCCACTTTCTCGTGCTTGTATCGGTTAACAAAATTAAATGTCCATCATCAGTTACATCATATAAATCCATGGTCCTGATGTGAGGTTTTCTATTAGCTACTGTTGATACCTGGCAATAAATTTTATTTTTAGGAAATGAAAACCAGGATTGCAAAAGATTTTTAATGTATTGAATATCCATTTACTGCCCGTCTCACAACTATTTTAATAAAGTGAACTTAACATGCTAGATTCATATGGAATCAGCTGTTTATTAAATAGAAACTTATTTATTAAATCCGGATTTGCAATGAATGGTCTGCCCATCGCGATCAAATCAAATAAATTATTTTGCACACCTTGAAGTGCGCTTTCAAATGTATAGCTTCCGCATGCAATCAAATTACCTTGATAATGCTGACGTATAAAATCACTCATCGTTAAATTTTTTAGTTCTTTAAATTGTGTTGTGTCATTAAAATTTCCAGTATGTACATAAGCGATTGGTAGTTTATTGAGTTGCTCCAACAAATATTGAAACACAAGTGCATCTTGATGATCGCCTGTTATCTCATGCAGATAAGCGCCTGGAGATAATCGGATCCCTACTCGTTCATACCCAATTGACTGACCACAGGCATGGATAACTTCGAGTACAAATCTAGCCATATTTTGAGGGTTACCACCATAATCGTCTTCGCGTTGATTCGTATGGTAATGAAGAAATTGATCGATCAAATATCCGTTT
>Ga0207089_1040_pt1 | contig 33315 bp, 39 predicted proteins | sample Alteio_BWMinHeat_49_FD_153571 | JGI IMG/M metagenome (GOLD analysis project Ga0207089, IMG submission 153571) | Enriched cells from forest soil in Barre Woods Harvard Forest LTER site, Petersham, Massachusetts, United States -... | ecosystem: Environmental > Terrestrial > Soil > Temperate forest >...
AAAAAGAAACTGGTACGGTGGTGATCATAAATCCTATAGACGTGATATCTATAGCAACAGACAAATGGAAAACTTTCGAGTTTCTAAAGAAAAATAATCTTCCATGTGCTGAATCTTCATTGCCTGAGAACCAAGAAGAATTTATTGAAGAATTTGGTTTTCCTTTAGTTGTAAAACCACGAGAAGGACATGGCTCATTACACTTTTACGTTGTAAATGACAGAGATGAAATTAGGCAGGCAATTTCTGCAATTCACAAAGTAGGCTGGCGCCCAGTCATTCAAGAATACCTTGAGGGAGAAAATGTAGAATTTACATCAGGAGTTGTGGTAAACAGAACAGGAAAGAACGTAATGGCATCAATCTCTATGAGAAGAACGCTCAAACAAGGCCAGACATACAAGGCATTTGTAGATGATTTTCATGATATACGCAAGTCTGCTGAAGAAACTGCGTTGAAATTTGGTTGTAGGGGCTCAATTAACATACAAGCAAAAATGATTGAAAATACGCCCAAAATATTTGAAATTAATCCTCGTTTTTCAGCCACTTGTCCGATACGTGCAGTGGCAGGAATTAATGGACCAGATATAGTTTTTCGTAATTTCGTCTTAGGTGAAGAAATCAAAATAGATGCATATCAAAAGCTTGTGTGTATGAGATATTGGAATGAAGTTTATGTTCCATATTCTACTTATGAAAAAACAAATAAAATGGGAAAAGTTTCAAACTCAGATTCATTCATTCCGGATTATTTTTAAACTAGATTATAATCTGTCATACATATTTTGAAAAAAACATGGTTCCTGCATTTTTCACGATCTTTCTGGCATACAGTGTAGATGTTATTGCAGCCATGACGGTTGCTCCTAAATAAGCAAAAATTATATTTTCAAAACCTGATTGTGCTAAAATTGTGCCAGCAATTACTACTATCGATGTTCCTGCTATAACAATCAATGCCATTATTTTTGTTCTATTTAGGAATGCCATGAATAAACTGTTTACTGCAAATATTGAAAGGAATATGTTACTAATAGATGCAATACGTAATACTTGAATACTGATTTGGGAACCACCTGCGTGGAAGACAATCGTTGATGCTGCAAAATTCAGAATAACAACTGTTGTTATTGCAGAAATAATAGTTATAGTCAGCAATCGCTTGTAGCGTTGTTGCAAAAACGAATTGATTTTTTTCATTTCAGAAATTTTATGATTTATAGTCATATTTCCTATTTGTAAATAAAGTGGGCTCATTAGGACAAATTGTATAATTGATGTTGATAATAATACCAGCAGTGCTAGATCTGCACCTGCATGATACACAGAATTAAACTCCATTGGAAGACCAATATGCTTAGCCATTGGGTTGAATATCCATGAAAGTATTCTATCTGAAAAAATCATGCAAAAGTAGAATGTTCCAAATAAAAAGTGTGGCATAGTTTCCCATAATTGTATACTGAGTCTAGACATGATGGTTTTATCGGTTACGCTCATTGGACGAAAAAAATGAAGTACTTCATTATTTGCTACAGATCCTGATTTTTTAGAAATTATCTTATAGTGATGATATATTGCAAGGATTGATAAAACCACAAATGCTGCACCCAAAGCAACAAAATATCTTGTAGACGTTTCAGGTATGAGATTAGGAAGAAAATAATAAATTGAAAGCAACGTAACAAACGCCCCCGAATACGCAAAAATTACATGTTTAATTTTCTTTAATGCATAAATGATCATATAGCTAGTTCTATGTAATGAAATTGTTACTGTGCTGATTACACTTACATTTATGAGGTTATATGGAATATGTGTAATTGTTGCTATGCCATATAGTGAACATACAGCCAAAGATATGATAAGCGATAACAGAATATAATTTCTTTTTAGTATTCTTTTTACTTCGCAGACGTTATCCTGATCATGATAAAAAGTAAATAATCTACTGAAAATTTGTAAAATTCCTTCCGTTATTACAAGCCCAAGAAATATCCCAGCTATAAAGGCTGTTGTTATTGTGATAGGAAGTCCAAAAGCCATCCAAAGTGAGACACCAAAAACTAATAACAGCATCAATGAGCCTAACCACGGAAAGATCAGACTGAAACCTTCTACTATTCTGTGTTTTGTATCGGGTATTTGTTTGTAAAACGATTTAACAATCTCCTCTTTATTTTTGTCCGAGTTATCGTATGCATCAATAAAACCATAAAGATACTTTGACAAATCGTAAAAACCACTAAATCCATATTTCTTTAGTGTATCTGGACTATATCCTAATACCTCAAGTAGCACAATGACATCTGCAATATTATTAACAACAGGTTGGATCTCTATTATGGATCTTGCCACCTTTTGTGCAAAAATACGGGTTTCTTCTGTTAGGACCCTGTCACTATCATATTTTGTTATAGGCAAATGAATTGATCACCTAAATTGGTAACATGTTATATTCAGCCCTTTTTTTGAAAAACTCTACCAGATCCGTCAAGCCATCCTTTAATGTAATTTTTGTATCATATCCAAGAATGTTTTTTATCTTGTCAATATCTCCTAGGCCGAATCGAACATCACCTGGTCGTGTAGGACCGTACCTATGCAGTATGTTTTTTGTTTTTGTAATTTCTTTTAATGTTTCTAATACTTCGATAATACTAGATGCTTTTCCAGAGGCAACATTAAAGACATCACCTACTGCATTTTGTGATTCCATTGCAAGCATGTTTGCTTGCACTATGTCTTTTACATGAACGAAATCACGTACCTGTTTTCCATCTCCGTGAACAGTTGGAGTTTCTTTATGTAATAATTGATTTGTAAAAATGGTAATCACACCACTATAGTCATTTAACGTCTGCCTAGCACCAAACACATTGAAATATCTTAAAGCTACAGTCTCAAGCCCGTAAGTATTATAGTATGCAGCAAGATAGTCTTCAATTGCAAGCTTCGATGCTCCATATGGTGAGAATGGCTTACACACCATGTCTTCTGAGGCATGATTATTTTTTACTCCGTATACTGCTGCTGATGAAGCAAAAATAAATCGTTTTATGTTTTTCTCTAAACAAAAATTCATTACATCAAGTGTCATGTTCACATTAACATTATGAACTAACATAGGTTCACTTACTGATAATGGAACGCTTGCAATTGCAGCTTCATGAAAAACTAGATCGATATCACTGACACCAAATAAAAGCCGACCTATGTGCTTTGCATCTCCAATCACTATATGGAGTAGCCTGTTGTGTTCATGTTGTCTTAGATTCTCTATTGAACCTGTACGCAGATTATCAATGACGTATGTCTCAATGCCTCTGTTGATGAGTTCATCTACTATGTGACTTCCTATGAAACCTGCACCACCAGTGACTATTGCTCTTGAAACTTTCATTGTACGACTACCTCAGCTAATTTTGTTTTCTTTTTTACTTCAAATGAATTTATCAAATCTTCATACAGTTTTTTTATTTGTTCTACAGTTTTTTCAATAGTAAATTTGTCCTTTACTTTTTTTATGGCCACCTCTCCTAATTCCTTTCTTAACTGTTCATCATTAAGCAATGTTATTATGCCATTGGCGAGATCTTTAGGGCGCATACTTCTTACAAGTAGGCCACAGCCTTCTAATGCTTCTCTGACACCTCCAACATCTGCTGCCACGACAGCTTTTCCACAAGCCATGGCTTCGATTATTGAAAACGGAAACCCCTCTGTAATACTGCTAAACGCAATCACATCGGCTGAATTGTAAGCTTTTTCTGGTTCATTTGTGCCACCCATGAACTTGACATTGTCTGCCAAATTGAGACTCTTGATTTTATCTACACATTTTATAGAATATTCAAGATCTGTTGATCTACCATATATGAGACATTGAATGTTTGGTATCACTTCTTTTACATGACCAATTGCTCGTATGAGACAAACAATGTCTTTGTAAGGCTCTATCCTTCCAACAGACACTACTGTTGGTCTGTCATCTTCTCTTTTTATTTCCATGGGACAGAATTTTTGAATATTTACACCATTGTAGATCACTTTGATTTTTGCTGGATCTGTACCAAGATCTTTCTCCCACGCTGCATTTGCTACACAGACTGGTGTTATTACATCTGCAATTGAATACATTGCTCTAGTAATATTGCGCGAAAAAAATTTCCAGAATATTTTGGCTGGTTCATCATATAACACTGCATTATAATATAACAGTAATTCTCTGAACGCTACCCCATGCTCTGTTATTATAACTGGGCAATTGCTTTCACGTTTTGCAAAAATTGCAATCATGGAGGGCAGCCACGCAAGAGAAGAATGTATTATGTCAACTTTTGGCACTTGAAAGGAAAGGACCTGCATACTTCTGCTAATAAGTTGAAAAGCAGTCAACGTTTCTTTTAGAGACATATTTTCGTAGAGTCGGTCATTTTTTATATGATTAATAAAACTATCCCATACTAGATTGTATTCAAAACACTTTTTGGAATCATAAATAGTTAAAAATTGATGGAGTTGCCAAATTATTTCTATAAGCTCTTCTGTATAAGACGCCTCTGATAAGACAACATTTAAAAATTTCTTATATAGTGGCATGAATTCATTTTTAATAACTGATTCTGTTGTACGAAGAATTTTTAATAGCAGTGAACGCTTTTCATCATAAAATTCTTCATATCTGTTTGTTCCAAATATCGGTATTTCTATTACCTTGGTAACATTATTAGGAACCGAATATTTTCCATTGCCGTTTGGATTTGATAGTTGATTTATAACTACAAATTCCAACTCTTGCATGCTGTCTATCAAAGTCTTAGTCCAAGTGTAAATTCCGCCTGACGCATAATTAGGATAAGCATCCCAGCTAATCAGTAATACTTTCTTCAAGAGTGTTGCCTCTGGTTATTCTTAGATGTATTATCTATCATGTTATCTATAATGGGATCTGGTTTTCTTAGACGCATAAATTTCTGAATCTCTTCTTCTATTTTGTCAGAGGCTTGAAGATTAGTATGCGTCACACTCATTGTATCAGATGCACGTTTTTTTCTTAGTTTCATCCTTTGCATGATTTCATCTTCACCGGAAAAGGGATTCACTTTTCCTGCTAGAAAAAGAGCTTTATCATAAACTTTCTCGGCTTTATCGCCATCTACACCCAGTAAATAATATTCATAAGCCTCCTGAAGCGACCAAAGAGATTCTCTAATAGACTCTCCAATAATAAAATCAGCATTTTCCTCATAAATTCTTGCAGCCTCCAAGTATAATTGACGCGCTGCTATTGGATTACCTTGATGTGCAATACAGATTGCCGCACAAGAACAACTCAAAGCTGCTTTAACAAAAAAGTTATTTTTTAAACATTCCGCGGAATCTTTTAAATAACACACAAAGGCTTCATAATAATTTCCACCATCTTCCAACTTGATAGCATTAAACCATAAATTATCGTCATCAGTAATCCTATCTATCCATGTTTTTGCTTTCAATCTAGTTTTATTTGCTATGTATATTTTTTAAAACAATGGTAAGTTTCTATAGGTGAAATGTTTTAGTAAATAGTTCTATAACGCTTAAGAAACTTGTTGCACCATTTTATAATTTAGAGGTTACAAAAAATGTGTTCCATAATTGGTTACATAGGATCTGATAAAGCAGCACCCGTATTAGTTCAAGGACTAAAACGAATGGAGTATAGAGGATACGATAGTGTAGGAATAGCAACATTTTCTGATAATCAAATTTTAATAAAAAAAGGAGTTGGGAAAGTTGATCAGGTAAATAGTACTTCTAAACTAGATACACTTTCTGGCAATATCGGGATTGGTCATACTAGATGGGCAACACATGGTGGGGTAACATCAGCAAATGCTCATCCACATTCATCAAGCTCAAGCAAAATTGCCATAGTTCATAATGGAATAATTGATAATTTTACAGAACTAAAAAAAGACTTGCAACAAAAGGGCTTTCTTTTTAAAAGTGAGACAGACAGCGAAGTAATTGCAAATCTTTTACAATATGAGTTTGATCAAACAAAAAATGTCAAACAATCCATGTTACAAACTATTGGGCAATTAGTAGGAAATTATTCTTTTGTTGCGGTATTTAATGATGGTATGATTGCCGCAGCCAGATTTCATGAACCATTAATTGTAGGAATTGGGAAAGAAGGATATTTTGTTTCAAGTGATGTTTTGGGATTTGTGGGACATACTGATCAGGTGATTTATCCAGATAATCGCGAGTTTGTTATAATTAATACCCGTGGGATTCAAATGTTTGATTTTGATGGAAATCCAGTAAGACATCAGATTACAAAAATATCAAAAGAATTTGCTGATTCATACAAAGGTGAATATGCACATTATACCATAAAAGAAATTTCAGAACAACCTGGAACAATATTAAAAGCCGGTCATAATACCAAAATTGAACTTGATCTTGTAGCTAATTTAATAAAACAAGCAAAAAACATATTCATAACGGGAAGTGGAACAAGCTACAACGCTGCACTTGTGGCAAAACACATTTTTTCAAAATACGCAAAATTAAAGATTGAATCTCTTATATCAAGTGAAATACCATATTCTCCAAACTTTTTTGACAATCAATCAATATTGATTGCTCTCTCTCAGAGTGGAGAAAGTGCAGATGTGCTTGAATCTGTAAATATTGCACAAAATGATGGCACAAAAATAATCTCTATTGTAAATATGATGACATCCTCACTTGCAAATATGTCATCAATATCGATAGGATTGAACTGTGGTCCAGAGATTGGTGTTGCGGCAACCAAGAGCTTTACCTCACAACTTGCTGTATTATATCAACTCACTGACAAGCTTTGTGGAAACTGCTTAGGACTTGATTTGAATGAAATTTCACAGACCATGTCAAAGACATTATTAGATCATTCAAAAATTATAGATATTGCAAAACAACTCAAGAATGTTTCTGACATCTATATACTTGGCAGAGGAATACATTATCCCATAGCTTGTGAGGCTTCATTAAAAATTAAAGAACTGACATATATTCATGCAGAGGGTCTTCCTGGCGGTGAATTAAAACATGGTCCTCTTGCGTTAATGGACTCAAATGTTTATGTCATAATAATTAATCCGTATGACTCTACATATGCTAATACTCTAACAAGTGCACATGAAATCAAGGCGCGTGGTGCAAAAATAATTGGGATCTCTGATAAACCAAGCGATGTTTATGATTTTTGGGTGCAGATTCCAACAATTGGTGAGGCATTCTACTCTTTGATAGAAATTATTCCAATTCAACTCTTGGCATACTATACTGCTCTTGAGAAGAATGCAGATCCTGACTATCCAAGAAATCTTGCCAAATCTGTTACTGTCAAATAGATACATTGTTTTTTACTTATGACTGTTCTAGTAATTTGTTAGCAAATTAAGATAATCATCAATTGCTATGATCATATGAGTCATGAGTTGTGATATATGTTGGAAAATAATTGATGATTCTGATATTGATGTTGAATTTGATTCCGATGAATTTGTAGTATGCTCTGAATGCAGATCAAATCATGGAGAAGAATTCTCCTTTGCAAAATTCTAGAATATTATCATTACAAAAGCGGAATAACTAAAATGATACATTATAATATTTCAAAAAGATTCATGGTGATGCTATTTTTTGTTGTAATCTCTATTACCATGCTATTTGTACCAAATTATTTTTTGAAATCAGCATCAGCTGATCAGATGGTTCCAAGATATGAGGGTGAGATTATTTTTCCAGCTTCAAATGAAGCAGGTGCAAACACAAATCATACTGTTTTCATCACACCCACACAAAACACCACTGCATATGTAAACACAAATCATACTGTTCCCATCACGCCCACACAAAATACAACATACTTAAACACAAATCATACTGTTTCCATCATGCTCCCACAAAACACTACTGTATATGACAAAACTAATCCAATGGATGGTTTTAGCAATGTAATATGTAAAAGTGGATATGAATATGTACAAATGACAGGCCAGTATACTGCTGGAAATATTTCGTATAAAGTAATTTTTCTACAAATGGTATTACTAGATAATAATGGTAACACCATAGCTAAAGGATTTGGATTTGTGGATGATATTGATGCACATAAAACTAAAACTTTTAACGCAATAACAAGATATCCGTCTACCTTTTCATCATGTATTATTCAAATTGACGGCACAATTCCAAAATAACTCACAGTAATTGAAAATACCAATAAACACTCCTATTTTTGGTAAAGAAGAAATCAATGAAGTAAGAGCGGTGCTTTTAGAAAAGTCTCTTACCTCATCTGAAAATGCAGGAGGAAAACGTGTACAGGAATTTGAGAAACTACTTTCTAAATTTGTTAAATCAAAATATGCGGTTGCTGTGAATTCTGGAACTGCTGCACTGCAAGCTGCACTTTATGCATTGGATATAAAAAAAGGAGACGAAGTTCTCATTCCCTCATTTACTTTTGTGGCAACGGCAAACGCGGTGGTCTCTGTTGGTGCAACTCCTGTATTTGTTGACATTCTGGAAAACTATACCATGGATCCAGATGATCTTAGCAAAAAACTTACAAAAAAATCTAAAGCAATAATTCCTGTTCATCTATACGGAAATGTTGCATATATGGATGAAATATTAGAAATTGCAAACAAGCATGATTTAGAAATAATTGAGGATGCCTGTCAATCTCTGGGCTCTACATACAAAGGAAAACACTCTGGAACTTTTTCTAGACTTGGATGCTTTAGTATGTATGCTGCAAAGGTAATAACATCAGGAGAGGGCGGTGCCATTGTGGCAGATGACAAAAAATTATTTGAAAAATTACGCAAGATACGAAATCATGGAATGCTACACGGATATGATACTAGAATTCTTGGTTTTAATTTAAGACTACCTGAAATTAATGCAGCCATTGCTAAAGTACAAATGAAAAAATTAAACAAATTCATTATTCAAAGAAGAAAAAACGCCAAGATCCTAACTGAGTTTCTATCTGATTTACCAATCATTCTTCCACGTGAAAGAAAAGGAGAAATGGTAAATTGGTATCTCTATACCATAGCAGCCAAAAAGCGGGATAAAATCATGAGAGCACTAAACTCTGTAGGTATAGGCGCATTTCCTTACTATTCCACGCCTGTGCACAAGGTGCCATTTTATAATAATGATCTAAAACTCGTCGTTACTGAATGGGCAGCTTCTAACGTTCTAAGCCTTCCAATTCATCCTCTAGTAAACATAGAAAATATACGCCAAATTTCAAAAATTCTTCATAAAGGTGCGGTATGTTAAAGTCTTACAATTCAAATATCTCTAAGCCATGATTGCTATTTTTTTTCCTGTTTTGAAGGAAAGCAATTCAAGTATTCTATCATAGGAATTCAAATATTGCTTGCCTTTTTCAGTTATGTAGACCTGTGGTCCTTCATATTTTATTAACGAATTTTTTTGTAATAATGTAAAGCAATTGTTTAATTTCCGTGGCATTACACCTATGTGACTTGTTAGATCTGATGTGATTCCTGTATTGATATTTTTTAGAACATCTATACACATTTCATTGTAGTCATGGTATCGCACATTTTCTGTCCACATAAATGGAATTTAAGTAATTTGTCTGATCATTCTAGTACATTGTTCTATTTTCCATTATGATTTAATTCATAACTATGAATATTTTTCAATAATTAAAATTTGAAACTGCAGAGCATATGTCAAATATGACATTGGAGTTTGGGGATGGCCCTACAGCTTCTGGATGATAATCTGCTATAATGTACATAAGATTTGTGTAATTTTCTTCTAGTACATTGTTCTATTTTCATTTTCAAAAATTGTTAAAAACTATATCAAATCCCTGATAAGAATGTCGAATATTAAATTAAATCAATCTAAGAAAATGATTTTGACACTATCTTGTCTTAAAGAGCAGAAAACGCTTGACTATATTCTGAAAGTTGTTAGAAAATATAATTTTTCAGAAAAAAATATAATCAGAAGCATAAACATGGGTGTAGTAAATTCGGGGGATTATCTAGTTCACTGTTTAGATGGAGCAGTACCCGTATTTGAGATACAGCCGACTCTTCCGTTTGGCTTTACAACAAACCTACTAGGCAATTTATAATGCGTCACTTAATTGGTATTTACACAAGAGATCTTGAAAATTCTTACAATTATTTAGGAAAAGAATGCCTTCATTTGTCAATTTATATCGTCTATTATTAGAAGCATCATATCTTAAGACAAGCCCTGCTTTGATTAATTTTTCACAATTTCTAGTTGCAGAACAATGTGACATATTCGTAAATCGTGCTATCGAACTGATTATAGCATCACTTGAGTATTGCAGGTGTTCTAAAATTTGAATAAGTTGATCAAGTTGTCCTCTTTTTTTCTTATTGTGCTGGTTTTGTTCAATTAATTGTGGATATATTGATAGTTCTTGTCTGGTCATACTATAACCTGAGAATAATCTTTTATAATTTTGTGGCATGTAACAGACAATTACACATACTTTTTTTACAGCCAACTCAAGTCATAAAGTCAATACAATTGGTTTCCTATCCACTGCGTTGTGAAATAGCCTAGGTTGAATAGAACATTGTAACTAGCCTTATAGTCTTAAGGGAACAGATCATAAATCTTAACGTAATTGTTTTTGTGTTTCTCTATCTTTTCTTTGGTTAAGAGATCTTTGTTTGTTTTCAAGATCAGTATAGGAATTTTCTAGCATTTCATGTTCCTCTTTTAACCTAGCGTATTTTGTTGTCAGTTCCTCAAATCTTCTTAACAAATTAGTACCTTCTTTCATCATATTATTGGCATTTCCTATTCTAATCCAATCTAAACAAGTTCTTGCAAACCCATCACCAATTAGTTTATCATTCTTATTTTCTTCATAATCTCGAATTGCTTGCAAAATCCATTCTGTTAGCGTTCTTGTCTGTGTATTATCAGCATTATTACATTTAATTTTCATATCATAAGGATCAAGTACCAATAAACCATCATCAAAATTTTGAATAAACATCTCAACTTTTTTTCTTATCTCACTTGACTGTCTAACCATCTTGTGCTCATGTTGCATTTGTTGAGTCATGTAATTTTTATTCATGAAATCAATTATTAAGCCACGCTTACATTTGTGTCCGGTTCACATACAAGTTTGTCAGCATTATGGACTAGTCTGTCAGCTAATATTTGAAATAGTTTAATGCTCTATTTACATCCATAATTTTAATACAAAACGAATTCACTAACCATGTTCCAGAAATTCTTTATACTACTTGTTCGTTATACAATGTAGAATCACAATTAGGACATTGTTATTTAGGATCCCATCTGACTCGAACCTATGATTCTAGAATTATGATTGAATCCATTCCCATTTCATTGAATTATCTTAACTAATTTTTTATTTGAGATTAAATCCACACTTGTTACAAAACACAGATTCTTTTGGATTGTTGTTACCGCACTTCGAACATAATCCGTGAATCATGGTTTCAATATTGTTTCTAAAACCTGAACTACTCTTAGTAGATGGTTCTCTGATGTACAAAAACAAAAGACCTGTAAATAATGCAAAAGTAATTACGTTAAATACGATATATCGCATGGAAGGATCACTGATGTAACTAGCATTTGCAAAGGCCTCGATTAATGCGTTTATGCCTTGGATTGTTGCAAATGTTACTGAAACTATCTTGACGTAATTTGGAATCGTTCTCCATAAGATTAGCAGTATGCCTGATAATACACTAGCAAAAACTCCTCCTGATATGTGATATAAAAATTGATTATCTGGTTCAGGAGTGCAAGTGCCATGACCCTCACCTGTCAATGATACATCCAGCGTTGGAACACCGCCTTCAGATACACATACCAAAGCATGTCCTATTTCATGGGTGACCAAAACTGGGTAATATAGAATAAGAAAGAACACCAAAGATTTTAAAATGATGCCATAACTTTGTCGTTTTTCGTGATGCACGGATATGATTATTTTATCTAAGAAATTAACTTTCCAACAAATCATAACAGTAGCTGGGCCCTACAGGACTTGAGCCAATACAATCCATCAGCAATCCCCAAACACTGTAAACTGAAAATTAAAGCGAAAATTCTTCATTTTTTCATCCATACATTTCTTTTTTAAGTAATGATAGAACAATAACTAGAAGAACTTGAATTTTCAAATCATGAATTATCAAGGTACGATACAAGAAGATAAAGAAATTACATCATTACTGACTCGTGTTTTTGTAGAAGGGGGCTATACTGACAAATCAGTTGCAGAGAAAACATTTGTACCTTCCGAAGTGCGAAAACGTGGTGAGATCATTTTGGCTAGGTCGGAAATGGGAACACTTCTTGGCATGATTATCTGTGTTTGTCCCACCAATCCAATTCGTCAGGTGGCAGAGATGGACGAAGCCGAAATTCAATTATTGGCAGTTTATCATGAAGCGCGTGGTCAAGGTATTGGCTCATGTCTTATCGCGGCTTGCGAATCACGAGGTGTCTCATTTGGATATGCCAAAATGGTTCTCTCGACTCAGCAAACGATGAAAGAGGCACACCGCGTTTACGAGCAATTAGGTTATCGACGGAATCCCACACGAGATTGGTCAAAGGGCACAAAGATTTTCCTTGTTTATGAAAAACTTCTTGATGATACCAAGCAAAATTCAGAATCATAACTGAAGATTTATCTTTATGAATCAAGACAATTTTTGGTGAAAGAAAAGAAAAGTAAATACAAGGAATATCTGGCACTAAACAAAAATCTGTTTATTGCTTTTGTTGCAGCAGAGATAATTGCCGCCATAACATCACAATTCCTCTCAAAATCAATTAGCTATCTTAACACATCCATTACAATGGGAGCCGAGTACTCTGTATATTTTTCCCTCTTTGGGATATTATATTCAATTGATAACAGGAAAAAATACAAGCTTGAGAGTGGAAAAACAGACTGGACTAGGTTAAGAAAAGATGTAATAAAAATAATTACATCTCTTGGTGTAGGAGAAATTGTTTATACCATATTGCGCTGGTTTTCACTTGATTATTTACTGATTCAAAGTTACCAGTCGTATGTTTCATCGATAGTGTCAGCGTCTGTCTCTTTTGCAATTTATTTGCTAGTGGTTAATTTGACTGTCAAAGCAACCAGACTCTACTAGTTGAAAATGCTATTGAAATATAGAAGAAAGCTACGCCAATTTTTTAATCAAGGTAATCAACATTAGAACAAAATGAAAACTCTACATCTTTTAATAATTGTAATTCTTGCTACAAGTCTTGTTATTGTTGGCAATAGTGTATTTGCCGATAATATGACAACAGCTCATGGTGGTCTTGTAGGGTTTCGTCATGCATATTTTAAAAGCGATCATGGAAATTACCCAATTTGGTATAAAATCACAAATGGTACCGTGATTGGCACTCCGCTAGATCTTCCTGCAAAGGCGTTATTGTTTGAGATCAACACAACCTCTGATGGACAACTAACCGTTGAACTGCCACGAACAATAATTGATTCAAAAAATGGAAGTAAAGATGCACCATACTTTGTTAGCATTTATGACATCAGATCCCTTGGAGGTCCTATGAGAGTATTTCCAGAGGAAATAAGTGATAAGTATGTAAGAATTCTACAAATTAATTTTACACAAGGAACTAGTGAAATAGAAATAGCTGGCACATATTTTGTAGAGAACTATCCGTTCATTCCACAAAAATTAGAATCACCACTAAAGCAATTCAAATCAGGAATTCCAATAAATGATGTTAAATGCAACCAAGGTCTCAAATTAATTTTCAAATCAGAAGATAGTTCTCCGGCATGTGTAAAGCCTGATACTGCTCAGAAATTAATTGAGAGAGGATGGGCATGGAACTATGCCAATGTGGTTGGCAAGGAATCAGTCAGCTTATCAGCATATCAAGGAGTCTCTAATGAGGCTTTTTACAACAATGGAACTGTGGTTTCAAATTTTACTATTAATGTGAATATAAATAATTTCAAGCCATCAAATGCTTCACTTGTTTTACAGGTTTACTATAATGATGGAATCATATACAAAACAGTCAGTGTGCCTCCAGATATGATACAACCAGATGGTTCTTACAAATACGAATTAATTGCTGTATCAGATAAAAATCACCCTGTACCATTCCAAGTCATTGCAACTTACAATAACGAAACAGCTATAACATATGCACCGGTCTTTGCTCATCCATAGAAAATGAAAACGCTACTCTCAATAATTACAATATCTGAAATTATTTTTGCTGTCACGATACTTGCAAGTACTAGTTTGGCATTTGCACAGGAAGCTATAACGGGTCCTCCTCCAGGCGAAACACTTACTGTTGTTACTGACAGTTCATCCTATGAAACAAACGATATGATTACAATTCTGGGCATACTAGAATCTACTAATGATGGAAAGCCAGTAACAATTCAAATTTTTAACCCCACAAATGTAATTGTAAAAAGCTATCAAGTTCAGGTAGATAATAACGGCAAATATAGTTTAAAAATAAATAGCGATTTTGGTGTCACAGGTCAATACAAAGTTGCTGCATGCATACACAATGGATGTTCTTCTACATATTTCGATTTCACTGTAAAACAAACGCCACCTGTGATAATAACTCAGGTAGAGCTTGATAGCCCGTTATTATTAATGCCTGACAACCAGACATGCACTTTGCCAGCCAAACCAGGCTTCATAAATAACTGTCGAACAGATTTGATTCCGGGTCAGAAGGTCCAATGTTATTATTCTCTTGGCAGTAACACATGCGAACCACGTCACCAATACACCAGCGGTACCAACCAAAGTTGTTTTGGTTCTAATGCTTCTCCAAATGCACCACAGTGGTTTGATTTGTACAACACACAAAACAAAACAGTGCAAATACAACTATTTCAACTCATAATACTTCAAGGAGGAAAGTCATGGGGAAATGAAGGTCTGTTTCCCACCCCAATAAATCTTGGACCGCATGAAAAATGTACATTTGGATTAGGTCCTAGTGACGAGCCGCTCTCACTAGATCAGACCAACATGGGATTTGCAGCTTCCTACACTTTTGAGGGAAAGAATTACACTGCATCTACACCGCCCCTGACAGATCTCTACAATGATACCAGAACATGGCAATATGACGGAAACAAGTGGACTTTTGCTGAGCATAACACTATAACAATTCCAGAATTTCCATTTGCAGTTCCAATTTTATTGATCAGTACCATTTCGGCAATTGTATTTTACAGGATGAAACTTGGAAAATGAAAACTCTACATCTTTCCATAATTACCGGCATAGCGGTGATATTTCTTTTCTCAACTATCCTGGTATTACCAGCTGCACAGGGAACAACTGGCAATGTACTTTTTATGAAATCAAACTCTACTGGACAAATCTATGCAGATTATACATTTCGGGAGCTAAGCAACCAAACTTGGAATTTTATGCCAGAAATACTTGCAAGTATACATGATTCTAATCCGCTTGCCCCAAAAGATCTGATAATTACTGCATTTCCAGAGACAATTATTAAAAACAAAAACAATACTTTTGTCACTTATTCCATAATGGCAAAAAATAATATCAAAGGCGTTTATGCATTGTCAATATTTTCTTGCGGTTTGACTCCACTAGTGGTTGGCCTCAACGAGTCACAAGTAAGTCCTGCAGTTTTTAACGACTTTTTTTCAGCGACATACAACTGTCCGGCAATGACTAGTTCCATACCAGATCTGAACATTGTTGGCTATTCTGGTATGATTTTAAAAATCATTTCCATAAATCCAGATAATACAAACATTACTAGTTCAGTCAACCAGTTAGAAATTTCAAGTCCGTTAAAGCAATTCAAATCAGGCATTATGCCACAAGATGTAAAGTGTGAGCAAGGTCTTCAACTAGTCATAAAATCAGAAGATCATTCTCCTGCATGTGTTACAACAAATACTGCTACTGCATTAATGAAACGTGGTTGGTCAATGACATATTCTCTCAATCCTGATCACAACTAATTACAATTTGTAAGTAATCCCTAAAAGCAATGTGCCATACATTTTACACGTGAAAACTCTGTATCTTTCAATAATTGTAATTGTGATATCCTTTGGCACATACTATGCATTTGCACAGAATCCTGCTATGCCGTATAGTGGGCCTTCAAATGATCTTGGTGATGGTAATTTCTTGGTAATGCAGACTGCAAAGGGAAGCTATCTTGGAGGAGATATAATTGAGATCACTGGAAATGCTCCACTTAAATCAAATGTTAAAATAATTTTAACTGATCCTAATGGGACAACAAGTGATTCTGCAATTACATTTAGCGACAGAAACGGATACTTTACTGCACAGCTAAAAATGCCAAAGGATGCATATGGGGGAATCTGGAAGATTGTTGGAACAAGCGGAATTTATCAAAGAGAATTAAATATTGATGTTTTTGCAGCTGATGAGGCTCATACAACACATTGTTGCCTGATTTCCAATTATACCAAACCTGTTGTTATACTGCCTCCACTAAAACAATTCAGCTCAGGAATTGCAGCAAATGATGTAAAATGCCAACAAGATCTTCAACTTGTAATCAAATCAGAAGATGGTTCTCCTGCTTGTGTAACACAGCAAACAGCGCAGAAATTTGTTGAGCGTGGATGGGGATGGGCAATGCAAACAATAGGTTCTCTTAAACGATTATTGCCAAACAAAATCCCAGGCTTTGAAAATGATACAGGAATAGTTACTTTGGGAAATCACACCTATTATTTTGAAACACCAAACTATACCAATACTGCTTATTCTAATCCAGTGCAAATTTCGTTTCATGATGTACTCTTTACCTTGTTTCCGGCAGGATTTAGAGGAGGACTGCCAACTAGTGTTGGTTGCGGAAACATTACTGTAGGTGAAATAATTACAGGTAGTGGTAGCTACTATTGGACTGATGCCAAGTTTTTAGATGGCACTCGTGAATTATTACACATATTTGCAGTTTCTCCACTATGTCCTGAAAATCCAACACCGACCTATTTCAGCAATCATACAAATCCACAGGCAGGTTTGACATTTTATGATGGAAAAATGAAATTACTAGTAAGTGCAGACAATCAATCATCATCTGCACTCCGACTGGTACTTTCTACAAATTCTACCACAATTCAATCTGGTCAGGTAATAGGGATAGATATTTCACTTAACAACACTAGTTCTAAACCGCTAACTTTAGCTGCCCAAGATCACTGGCCAATCAATGGTATAGGATTAGGCGGATGCTCCTTTCTTCCAATTGGTATTGTCATAGTAGACGGTTACTATACAGAGTATAACATGACAGATGCAAAGTCACTATCACTTTACTTTCTTCCTCCATGTCCTCCTGGACCGGGAATGATTAAGAGTTTTACATTTCAACCTATGAGTAATCAGATTACAGTAGAGTGCGAGTCCACAAATTCCCCAGTTCCATGTCCTCAAATGACGGAAGCAAGAGCTAATGTAGCATATAGCAGCTTTTTAGAAAATGAACATTTTCTTAACTTCAATACCGGTATCTATACAATAATAGGTGGAGATGAGTGGGGTCACATTGCAATACAGCATTTTACAGTTACCAATTCAACTAGATAGAAAATGAAAACTCTACACAGAACAGTAGTTGGCGGAATTTGTTGTATTATGTTTGGAATATTAGACATTGTAATTGTCGTAGCAGACTTTCAGTACAGAAACTATGTCTTCTTCCATGTTGGAGGCGTATGTAAGTCAGGAAGTGGTTGTCCAGTTCCTGCCATGCATGATGAACTTGTGTGGTTGGGAGTTGCAGCAATTATTGCAGGATTTTTTTTGTTGTCATATAAAAAAATAGTAAAGAAGGACAAGGAATGAAAACTCTGTATCTTTCAATAATTGTAATGTCTGTAATATCTGGAATTGTTATGATTGCCAGTACTAATCTTGCATTTGCAGAGCAACCGCCAATCATGATAACTCAGGTTGAGTTGTGGGGTCCAACTTCGTTTTATACTGACGGGGTAAAATTATGTGAGTATGATGGAACATCGCTTGGACCATGGGCTATAGGCTGGATAGAACTGTACAACACAAAAAATGAAACTATGATGATAGCTGACATCGGCATTAGAGATAGCGGCGGGGAGGGAAGCTATCCCTCAATAACACTTGGTCCACACGAGTACTGCTATTTTCCAACTCAAGACAGATTCACTACTCGCATTGGAGTTGGCGGCAGCTTAGGCAATGGTTTGCCCATACATGACAACGCTACGGTAACCTTGTTATACTCAATTCAGCCATTTGCAGGAAAAACGCTTTACAATTATTCAACACCAAAATTGAGCGATGATTTTGGAGATACTAGAACTTGGCAATTAGTTGACGGAAGTTGGATTTTCAAGGAAGCAAACATCAAACATGAATTCCCTACAAAAACAACTCTGCTGTCACCATCACACCAAATCGAGTCAGGAATTAACGTAAAAGATCTAAAATGTAAAGAAGGCTTTGTAGTTGTAGTAAAGAAATCAGATCCTACAAATTGGTATCTGCAAGATGTTCCTTCATGTGTGACACCGTCTTCTGCGTCTAAACTTGTAGACAGAGGCTGGGGTGTACCAGAGCAGACTATTCCAATACAAAATACAAATTCTACCGTCACCTATTATGTTGAAGGAAGTAAAATTGATCAGATCATGCCAGATTTGACAACTCGTGGATTGACATTATCGTTGGAGACAACAAGTGATAGCAAGATGACTCTATTTGTTCCTAGAAGTTTTATTGATAGCACAGCAACCGGAGATTACGCTTCATTTAACGTAACAGCTAATGGAAATAAAATTAATTATGATGCACACCTGACACCTACTGACAGAATGCTTACTATTTTGTTTCCAAACGGAACAAAAAGTATACAGATAATTCCACGACCATTTACAGAAAATCAAGGATAGATGAATAGAAAATGAAAATTCTATATCTGTCAATAATTGCAGCTGCAGGAATTACAGTTATAGCATCTGTTTCATTTTTTTCACAAATACAATATGACAACAAACCTCCCTGTGAATACTGTCCTGAGAATCTATCACCTAATCAGCCATTGCAGATACTTGACATAACAACAGAGCCAGCTATTGTCAGTATTGGAACTAGTTTTCTAATATATGCAGATGTATCAAACCCAAACCCCTATTCCATATATCTAAACAACGGATGTGTTTCTTCACTGTCTGCAACTTTTGATAAAAATGTGGAAACAAAACAAGGAATCACATGTTTTGCAATGTCAAATGAAGAGGTAAAATCAGGACAGCAAATGAGAATACATGGTCCTAGCATAGGAACCACATACAACGCAACTTTTACAGGATTGACAAATGCTGTCATAACATTAACCTATCAAGCACAAGGCAAAACTGAGACTGTTACATCTTCAATGCAAATTACGATTTCTCCTACTTTGATGAAACTTCCTCCATCACAAATAATATCCAGTAATAACAATTCGACTCTTGAAAATAATCCTGGAAATGAGATTGGAATTATGGCAGTTGGAAATCAGACATTTTATTTTGATGCGCTAAATGACACCATAACTGCATATCATAATGAGCCAGTGCAAATTTTATTTCATGATGTAGTTTTTACCTTGTTCCCACATCCATTTAGTGTAGGACCTGTAGGTTCTTGTGGTGGTACTGGATTTGGGTCTGATGCAAAGTTTTCAGATGGTATTCATGAATTATTAGGAATCTTTGTGCAAGGCATGCCGTGTCTTGGAAATTCCACACCAACCAATCTTAGCACTCACATAAATCCACAGGCAGGTTTGACCTTTTATGATGGAAAAATAAGATTACTAGTAAATACAGAAAATAAATCCAATCTATCAAAAGAATGTGATATTAAATTCACACCAAAACCATTTGAACTTAAAGTATTTCCAAACGGTACATCGCTTACTATCGATTATACACCAGTGTTTCTTATGAAACCAAATTCTACTGGAAAGATCTGTACCAACAATTGGAGAACTATTTCTGAGATGAATTATTCAGGTAAGGTAATTGCCGGAATAGGGAAGGATAGTTCTGTCACACAAGATGTCACCGTTGTAGCATCACCTGATACTATAACAATTGACAATACCAACAAGACTATAGTATATACAATTACAGCTTCAAATGGCTCTAGTGGGTTTTATAGATTCAGTCCAATGTTTTCAAATTGTGGTGGAATACCAATAGCAATAGGATATGATTTGACACATTCATTTGATAATGATTTTCCATGGTTGTGGGAAACAGTTCCATGTCCACTACCTGTTGCAAACACTGAGATAACTGGTTTGACAGGAATAGATGTTGCATACATAACAAAAGAATATCGATAGGTTGAGATGATAAAAATGAAAACTCTACACTTGTAATCATAACACTAATGATTGTAAGTATAAAACTTCAAAACAAGACCAAGATGATAGATCCGTATCAATTAGACATATGAAAGACTTTTTCTGGTTTTATTTTCAAAATAATCCGCTTCTCACCAGGTGCCCTAAATGGATACTTGTCTACCCCAAGATACTTTTTTGCAAGCTTGTCGATATGCTCATCTGCGCCGTTTGCAGTTTGCTCTACAACTTTACCCCTAATGCTGACTGTATTGTAGGGATTGGCTAGATCAAATACGGATAGTGCAACTCGAGTGTCTCGCTCAAAATTCTTTTGTTTTGTTCTTCCCTCTGCAGTGTTTACTAGACAGAACTGACCGTCATAATCAATCCAGACGGGAGTTATCTGCGGAGCTCCGTCATTCATTAGCGATGCAATGAACGCAAAATTCTTTCCCCTAAAAAGGCTAATTGCTGAATCTGTAAGCTCATGGCTGACTTGCATGGATTATACTATGATTTTCAAATTATTAAAGGATTATAAAAAAAATAAAAGATAATTTTTCTACAAAAATGGGTCTAAAATTATACCATGATGGTACCCTAGTCCCATCAATATCGCTGTAATTATGCTGCAATTTTCCTAGTCTTTCTTTTACTCTCTGATGATTCTAGTGCTCTTTTTGTAGCCATCTCAAAGACTAGCTTGTCTATGTAGAATCCTTGTTTTGATTCTAGATTTAATTTGTACATTATAGCTTTTCCAACTGTCCTTGTTCTAGATATGACTCCTTGCTGTTCTAGATTCTTTATTTCATTTAATGCTGTTTTAAAAGAAATTCCAGAATTTTTGGCAATGTCAGATACAGAGTAATCCCAATCCTTGAATGTTGCAAGAAAATCTAGGATCTTTGATGTACTGCCTGGAAATACACTCTCTAATGGACCATTTTGTAATGCTTTACTTTTAGAAGTCTTTCTTTTCATAGTATTACTATTAGTATTACTATTAGTATTATTAATATAATTACCTATTATTATGTAAATAATTACATAATACTTAAATGCGTATGATAATATAAGAAAACATTGCTAGACGATGTAAGCAAGGCAATACTGAGGAAGCTATTCTACGATAATCGAATTGGCGCAAAGCATATTTCACTTGAAAATCTAAAGACTGGGTTTCCATCTCATCTTAAAGGTGATATTGATAAGAAACTAAAGAAGCTAGTAAAAGAAAATCTGATCTTACAACATCCTACATCTTATGGAATGCAATATGCGTTAAATCCCCAAAGATTACAAGAAATTATCAATACCCTTGAACAAAAATGAGTCAAAATAATATCATGATGGTAGCTGAGTCCCATCGATGTAGCTCTTTCAACTTGCAATTTTCTCACCGCCTATTTATTAGCCAGATAGTCTTGCCAGAAATTGATGTGTGGGATAGATAATGCCTTTTGTGAGTGTCGGTAAGGAAAACTCTGATTCCATTGATCTCTATTATGAAGATCACGGATCTGGCAAGCCAGTTGTACTAATCCACGGGTACCCGCTTAGCGGAGCTTCATGGGAAAAGCAAATTCCAATCTTGCTTGATGCAGGGTTTCGCGTCATCACATATGATCGCAGAGGCTTTGGAAATTCAAGCAAGCCGACAACAGGCTATAACTATGATAGCTTTGCCGAAGACCTTCATAAACTTGTAAAGCATCTTGGGCTACATGATTTTTCTCTGGTTGGATTTTCTATGGGAGGTGGTGAAATTGCTAGATACTTTGGAAAGTACGGATCCAAAGGAATCAAAAAGGCAGTCTTCATAAGTGCTGTTCCACCTTTCTTGCTTAAAACGCAAGACAATCCTGAAGGTGTGGACCAAGCTGTCTTTGATGGGATTCAAAAAGCAGTTGCATCTGATCGTTATGCATTCTTTACTGAATTCTTCAAGAATTTCTTCAATACTGATTTGCTAATAGGCAAGAAAGTGAGCGAGCAGACAGTCCAAGCATGCTGGAATCTAGCTGCTAGTGCGTCCGCAATAGCAAGCTATGCTTGCGTACCTACTTGGCATGAAGATTTCAGAAAAGATCTTTCCCGAGTAGACGTGCCAACTCTCGTCATCCACGGTGATGCGGATCGTATTGTCCCCCTGTCGGCATCAGGGGCGAAAACTGCAAAGTTAGTCAAAGATGCACGGCTGGTAATAGTAAAGGATGGACCTCATTGTATATCATGGACACATGCAGATGAAGTAAACTCTGCATTACTTGACTTTCTCAAGTCCTAATTTGTTTTTTGAGAAAGATATGCACGCTATAAATTCAGATTACCAAAAGTTAACTTGATTTCTGATATCTCACTTACCTGTTTATATAATCACTATTCTATAGTAACTATACAAATGATAGTTACAACAAAATCAAACAAACAAGAAAAGGAGTCAAATCTTGACTAGCCAAAAAGTTGCAATCATAACAGGCGGTAGTTCTGGTATAGGACGAGCAACAGCAGTTGCACTTGCAAAAGAAGGAGTCAGGGTTGTGATAGCAGCACGAAGAGCTAACGAAAGCGAAGAGACTCTAGAATTAGTAAAAAAAGCTGGAAGCGACGGCATCTTTGTAAAAACTGATGTGACTCGTGAACATGAAGTTGAACAACTAGTAGAGCTTGCTGTAGGAAAATATGGCAGGCTTGATTATGCATTCAATAACGCAGGTATGGTGGAAGACCCGACCTCATTTGTGGATCAGACATCTACTGTTTTTGATAATATCATGAACGTAAACGTCAAAGGTGTTTGGCTGTCCATGAAATATGAGATTCCGCAGATGCTAAAAAACGGGGGAGGTGCTATAGTAAACACGTCTTCTGTAGCAGGAGTAGTTGCACTGGCGCAAGTTCCAATTTATACTGCAAGCAAACATGCTGTGCTTGGATTGACCAAATCAGCTGCACTTGAATATGCTAAATCTGGAATAAGAATAAACGCTGTAGCTCCAGGTGCAATTGAAACTGAAATGTATGAACAATTTGTTGGAGACAACAAGCATCTCCGAGAAACTATGAATGCCATGCATCCTATTGGACGCGTTGGAAGGCCTGAAGAGATTGCAAATGCAGTAGTGTGGTTATTGTCTGACAAGGCATCTTTTGTAACAGGTCACACATTGCTAGCTGATGGAGGATTGGTCAGTCGATGATGATAAACAAAGTGACTGCTAGAATAAAAAATGATAAACCAAGAATTGTTCTTGGATTGATAATGAGTATGACAATGGCAACTGCCTTGTCGTTTGTCATAACAGTTTCATATACTGGATTTAGCCCAAATTTTCTTTCAATATGGATGCAGCGACTTGTAGTAAGCCTAACTGTCGGCCCTCCGATAGCTCTTACCATATTGCCCTTTGCTTTGAAGTTAGTAGGTAAAATCTTTAGAACTAGATAATTATCCAAATTCATTCCAACTAATAACATCTTTTTTATTTTTAATTTGAAAGTTTGAAAAGATTTGAACTGAAAACAAAAAGCCCTTTAATGAGTCCTAAACTATTTCATGATAATATCTGGGTCTTACCATATCAGAATTTTTGGGTTCAGACCTATGAGAGTCTGGAGAAGAATAAAAGACATTGATTCAAAGTAGAGCTTATTTAATTTTGTATGCCAAGAAGTTTTGCTAATTCAATAGGAATTTCGTTTTTTTCTTGCTTGGGTTTCATGTTTAACTCTGCAAATTTTTGTATTGGATTAAACTCTTTTTCTACTGTTTTTTGTTCTACATTAATTATTTTCAATATTGCATCTCTAATCAACGTGGATGAAGTACAACCTACTACGTTGCAAACATCTAGCAATCTACTATGTTCCTCTTCGGTCAGCTTTGTGGAGACTACCCTAAAGTAGACCATGGCATACATAGGTAGGACTAGGTAGATTAGTAGCGCTAAAGTTTAGCATGAGACATACCATTTTTTAGGCATCAAACATGGGCAAATATTTTACTATTCGTTAGATGAATTCATTTAGGGAATCAAAATCAAAAAATTAAGGAAAGGAGTTTTGTAGCGAGTCTTACAGGACTCAGGCCTCTAAAGAATATGCACGAAAACTAGATCATACTTATTAATTCCAAGAAATCAAGATTGCCATGCTTTCCAGAGTTGGTCTGGTTGCCCTTTTGGGAATATTGGTAGTTATTGTTATATCCACAACTGTTGTATTCTTTCAAAGCAAACCAGAATCCAAAACGCTTGAAAATCCGTACATACTAACAGCTAATGCACTATCTGGCAGATCAATCACAATGCACATTACAGGAGTACCTGGAATTTCTGCAGACGAAGCAATTGTCTTAAATTCGGCGGAGTGGCATACTGCATGTACCGCAGTAGTTGGAGCACCAACCCCGGAAATATTCACAGATAAGTACGGGCGAGTTAAAGTCCAGTTTCATTGGGATAGGCAGGGGAAATTAGATGACGATAGTAGCTGTTGGATTCGTGTATCAACGCATTGGGCTGGCAAAAATTGGGGAGTCATTTCAGTTCCTCGCATAGGTCAAGAGGTAATCATTGACTATCTTGAAGGAGATCCCGACAAGCCAATAATTATCGGAAAAGTATTTGGTGAAAAACCTGCTATTTTCTCAACCCATTACACGTTGGCAGACCAAGGACCCATCATGGAGACAGTAATATTGCCTTCAATTATACAATGGCAATTCAAGGATTTGCAGACCGGTGAAACCTTCTGCGGCGGAGTGGACACAATCAAACATGAGTTACTAGACTGTAAACAGATCTTGCAGTGATCATAACGTAATTACCAAAAACTGTTTTTGGGTTTAGACCATGTAAGAATCTGAATCTTACAGGACCCAGACCTTCCGATAATCTGATCCTTTACTCAAGGTCAGTTGTATTTCAATAAGATCCATTAAATCCAAAATGCTTCTCTGGTCTTCAATGACATACACTTGCAAGCTCTGCAAATTGGAATTTTATTCAAGAGAAGGATTTGAGGTTCACATATTACGAAGACATACAAAGCCAATTCCTAAAGGATTGGATCATTTTTCCTAGTAACATCAACCAAAGGCAGTACTATAGAATTAAAAGATAAAATCAAATCCCATATTCACAAGTCTTTGTTCTAGTATGATAGTGGCAAGTCTTAACAGATCCTAATCTACAAAAAAAGAAAAGTAGGAGGAGGGTTTGGGGTATGTCAATTTACTACCTCCTACTTGTTTCAGAATATATTTTCTGCAACTTTGATGCAAACTCTTTTTTTCCTTCTGATTGCAATAGCATTGATTGCCAGATCTTGCCAAATGATTCAATGGCAGCATCAGCAGATTTGTCCATAGTAGGTCCAAACGCAGATTCTATCCTTTTCTTTAGCTTTTCGACCTGGACTTCGTGCATTGCCTGAAAGAATGACTTGTGCCACATCATCATAGAATGTTCTATTGGATCCATTGCTTGGCAACCACAACATTCATCGTATGATTTTTCAGAGCCGCATGCGCATGTTGCATGTCCTTCCGTTTTGCATGATTCGTCTGTACATTCCATATTACTTTCTTATAGCAACTATAGAAAGGTAAGTATATAAATTGGAAAGTAACCCAATCGCAAGTAAGTGAGATTTTAGTAAGTTGATGCCACAAGAATTCAAAAACATGTCAGATCAGGTAAAATGCTGTCCTGTAGATAATACATTCAGGCTTGTTGGTAAAAAATTTACCATACACATACTTCGTAACATGCTTATTTTGAATCAAACAAGATTCCATCAATTTCTAGAATCAGTGGAAGGAATTAATCCAAAGACCCTTTCTGTAAGATTGCGAGAGATGGAAAAAAGTGGTTTGATAAAGAGGCAAGTCTATGCTCAAACTCCTATCAAAATTGAATATACTGTTACAGAAAAAGGAAAAGAATTAAAATTAATTATAATGCAGATGGCAGCCTTTTCAATGAAGCATTGCAGCTCTGACGTATTCAAGGATGGCAAACCAAGAACATTAGAACAGGTATTTGGCAAAACATCAAAGATTATCAAGTAGCAGGTCTTACCAGTTCCAAACCTTCAATTTATCAGCAATCTCTAAAAATAAGATAATCTGAAAATTAATGTGAAAACTCTACATTTTGTTAGTTGTATTTTATTAAATAAATCCAATATTCACAAATCTTTGTTTTAGGATCACAGTAATTTTAAAATCTCAAACGGAACTCTTCCCAAGTCAGCTTGTCTTTCTGATGTTACCATAAGAACCATGTCTCTTTTCATTGGGAAACTAAATACAATTATTTTTCCACGATAGGAAAGGGAAAATTCAACTGGCCCAAAGTCCTCATCAAACTCGTGACGCATTCGCACTCGAAGTGAGAGCTCCATAAATAACATCTCGTCTTTTTTCAAAGACTCTAAAGCTTCTAGGCCTTCCCTCATGCCGCCTGCCTCTAACTTTCCCTTTGTGTTAATTACTCTGACAGAGCGAATCATACTATCTATCTTGAAAACTTTGTCACACAATACCTCAAATTCTGTTTTGTTTTCAGACACCATATCATCAATTAACATACACACAAATTAACTTGTCCTAAAATGATATCTGGGTCTCACAGGACTCTAACCTTCAGGACTGGTTTAATTTTTTACTTATAGTATAGACAAGCTCTGGGAATTCATCTTGCATGAAATGACCACGGTTTGTAAATTCATAGTATTCAGAATTTAATTTGCCATTAATATGACGCGCCTCGTTTATTGGTATGTAAGGATCGTCAGTTGAGGCAAACTGAATTATCCATTTTACATTTTTTCTAATTTTTTCCCAGCTCCAAGGTTCATCAAAATAGCCACTGATTTTTTCTTTTTTATCATTTAAATCAGTATGAGATGCGCCAACTAGTACTATGCCTTCAGCATTGTTTTCTTCCAAGTATCTCAGTATAGCTACAGCTCCAGAAGAATGACCGACAAGTATGGAACTATATCTTTTTACATGCTCTTCAATAAAGGGCAACCAAAATTGCTTTCTTGCTAAATCAGGGTCTGGCATATTTTTGGCTATAACATCTAAACCAAGTTTCTCCAATTCCTTTTTGACATATGGATACCATGATTCCAAAATAGATGTATTGTTATTTCCAGGAATTATCATTGCGCGCATGTTTTTTGATTGTAAACTAGACTTAAAATCCCTTAGTGGGTCTTGAATTGTTTCATTAAAGTAGCTTGGTCTTATCAATTCTAAAACTACACTTTACCAGCAATCTCTAAAAGTATCAATATCCAGTAAAAAATAATGAAAGTAACACTACAACGTCTTGAAATGATTGGGATTATGGGGTTTATCATATTTGGTGTAGTAGCTGCATTTGAAGGATACAAGAATTCTGTTTACCCTCTTGAGGAATCAAGAGGAATTTTGTCTATAATTCAAGCAACATCTGATCCACAACAACTACTGGTAGAAATCAGAACTCTTAAAATACTCTTGCCAAAAGATGGTAACCCAGTTTGGATATTTCCAACAGATGCAACTGACTTTGGTTTAATTCAAAAAGATCTAGATAGTATGACTCAAAATCTAGGTGATTCTATCTTTGCTCCAAATTACCACGATCTCAATAATCAAATATTGAGCGTACATTTTCAAGCTCAGTCAATTGACTCTAATTTACTTGATGCCATTCCATACATGTTCGTGAGTCTTTCATTTGTATTTTCTATTTTAGTGTGCATAGTTGGATCGATTAGTTTGGCTGAAATATTAAAGCGAAATTAGGATAAAACTATACTTTGTAAGCAATCTCTAAACGTGATAACAAGTATCATCTTCTACATATGAAAACTCTACAACGTTCAATAATCATAATAGGATTAATTGTAGCATCATTTGTAATTGCAATTATAGTGTTTGACCCATTCAAGTTAGAAACAAGATTGCACACCGAGATGAAAATTATAGGATTCAATGATACCTATAACGTGGATCAAACAATACGATTCCAAATCTATGCAAATGGCTATGGATGGACCTGTGTTGGCACGCCTGAAATAATCATTTACAATACTGACTATCCATCAATAATTGTATTTCAGCAAAGAAATATATCATTTATGTGTCCGATGGAACCACAAATGTCATCATTTTCAGAATATTTTCCAAATCAGAAGGATTCTTACATTACAACAATACATCATGTTGGTAATTACACATTACATGTCTCTTATCGTAACACAGAAACCGAAAAAGGGTTTAAAATAAAATGAAAACTCTACATCTTTCAATAATTGCAATTGTATGTATCGTTACAGCATATGCTATATGGCATTTCACAAGTTATGATCCTGCTCCTGTTACACACCAAAATGTTTTTCTAATCCATGCACTAGTGATTCATAATCCCCTGTCTACGCCAAGTATAGGTTTTGCTGGGACATCCCATAATTATTATCTTAAGTTCAAATCTGAATTAAACACATGTGGTCTTGTAGCTTACAACATATGTGATGGAAACTCTTGTGTAAAGAATGATGGAATGCCAAATTCATTACCAGTATTAGATTTTCTACATCTACCAGACTATCAAGAATTTCCGTTACCAGATAATTTACCTTGGAAAGAGGGAGATTCTGTTAATATTCAAGTAAAAGTACAAGGCACTTACAACCTATCTGATCCATCTATCTACCATTCTCAAAATATCTGGATTGATCTTGGCAAGTCAGAAATAATGAGTTCTTAGAAAATGAAAACTCTACAAATTTCAATAATTGTAATCGTTGGAATAGCTATAGTATCAATACTAGTAGCAATGTATGAAATTACTCAAAACTCGCCTAAAATTAAAGAGTTTACCTGTACTGATCCAACCCAAAAAGATCTACAATATGATAGTAATGGTTTAGCATTGAGGCAACAGATAGAAAAAATAGTTCTAGATGATTCTAGAATAAAGAAGATAATTGATAACAGTTATTGTGAATTTATGGGAGGGGGAACACTCTATACTGAAAATGGTACATACAAAACAATTAACATTAATTTGAATAATACAAAAGAGCTTTCAATTATGATTAATCTGACCAGTGGCACAGTAGTTCATTACGAGGTTGGAGGACTAACAAGAACAGGTTGATTCAAAGTTAAAATGAAAATTCTACATCTTTCAATAATTGCAATTCTATCAATTGTCATTCTTATCAACATTAATTCTGCATTTGCAGCAGAATTAGGTCAGCTGTATCTACCTCCTGCAAGTTTAGGAAATAGAACTGCTAATCTTTTTATTGATATTACTCCATCTGATGTAGAAAAATCAGCTAAATACATACACCTCAGACTGTTTGACCAAAACAACAATCAAACATTTCAGCATGTCACATTTTTGCTCAATATAACAAAGCAGAATCAAACCTTATTGAAGGAAACGTTCCATAGCCATTCTGGACTACTTGCAATCAAATTGATATCAAATGACACAGTGGGAAATTGGACAGTGTTTGGAGAACCAGATCCACTTCTGGGATGGATGCCAAAAGACGGTAAGCTAGAGATTAATTCATCATTGCAAAAGGGTCTTTATCATTTTGAGATCACAATTGTAACCATAGATAATGACAAGAGCATATTCTTACTACAAGACGCACCAAAATTTGATTCATGGTGGACTGTAGATGATAATAACAATATTTTTCGTAATGACCAATTGAATCAGAACAATCTTCCTTTTACCATACTAGAATCTCCACTAAAGCAATTCAAATCAGGAATTGCAGCTAATGATGTAAAATGCAAAGAAGGTCTACAATTAGTAATTAAAGGAAATGATGATTCTCCAGCATGTGTAAAATTAGATACAGCACAGAAACTTGTTGAACGCGGATGGGGATCAAATGCAGACATTCCGATAAGCTTGCCATATCCAATAGGAAATAACGGAACACTTTCTGGTGTTGTATCTGCGTATGTGTATGGCGGTCCTCTAACAACATTATCGCCAAATCGAAGTGTACACTATGAGGTAGATGTGTATGCAACTGATGGCGTCACCATTGTAGGAAGAACTCTTTCTGATGCTAACGCACATTATTCAATACAACTTTCAGCTGGAAATTACATCATTTACACATACAATGATACTAAACAAACACATCTTGTTTCAGTGTATACGGGCAAGAATACTGTTTTTAACATATCATCTAGTATCAGTGTACCATAATTAGATAACGTAAACCATTCAAAATCAGGATTTTCTTGCTCCAACCATTAGCACGATAAATCCGATTACAAGAACTGCTATCCCAACTAAAATTACTTCGATAGCAACCCCGACCATATAGTAGTTTGAAACAAAAAAGAACGCAATGATAATACCAAACCCGACTATCATCAACATTATTCCTGATATCATTACTATTCCTGCTTTCATAACATCATAACTTGAGTATTGACCTTAAAGATTCTCCAACAATCATAACGTACGAATTTGTAAGCAATCTCTAAAAGCATGGTAGACTGAAAATTAATGTGAAAACTCTGCATCTCTCAATTATAACAATTGTAGGAATAGTTGTTATTGTAACACTGGCATTACTCTCAAGTACCAAACCTGAATCTACAATACCAAGTACACCACAAGCTGTTCAACCTACAAATAAAACAAATCAAAATCCTTCTACGGCACCCACTATTACACTATCATCAGACAAATCCAGTGCTGGAAACATGATAGGAGTATCAGGTAGAGGATTTGCACAATCTGCTTCGGTTACAATTACACTTCCTGACAATTCTGTAGTCAATTTAACAACCAGTCCTGGAACATACTCATCTACTCTTGGTATGTCAGGCAAATATGGTACTGATAATGATCATTTTGGTTATCCTGAAAGTGTAGCACTTGACAGCTCTGGAAATATCTATGTCGCTGACAGAGGTAATGACAGGGTACAGAAATTCTCAAGCTCTGGAAAGTACATATTCACACTAGGTGTGTCAGGCAAATCCGATACTGACAATTCCCACTTTAATACCCCTGTAAGTGTAGCACTTGACAGCTCTGGAAATATTTACGTTGCAGATACCTATAACCACAGGATACAGAAATTCTCAAGCTCTGGAACATACCTGTCCACTCTAGGTGTATCAGGCAAATACAGTACTGATAATGCTCATTTTAGCTATCCTGAAAGTGTAGCATTTGATAATTCCGGAAATATTTACATCGCAGATACCTATAACCACAGGATACAGAAATTCTCAAGCTCTGGAACATACCTGTCCACTCTTGGTGTGCCAGGCGAATACGGTACTGATAATGCTCATTTTTGTTATCCTGCAAGTGTAGCACTTGACAGCTCTGGAAATATCTACGTTACAGACAGTGGTAATAACAGGATACAGAAATTCTCAAGCTCTGGAACATACCTGTCCACTCTTGGTGTATCAGGACCATACATGTCTACTGCCGGTGTATCAGGCAAATCAGATACTATTGATTCTCACTTTCGTACTCCTGAAAGTGTAGCACTTGATAATTCTGGAAATATTTACGTTGCAGATACCTATAACCACAGGATACAGAAATTCTCAAGCTCTGGAACATACCTGTCCACTCTTGGTGTATCAGGTGAATATGGTAATGACAATGCTCATTTCAGTTATCCTGCAAGTGTAGCACTTGACAGCTATGGAGATATCTATGTTGCAGATTTTGACAACAACAGAGTACAAAAATTTACGCCAACAGGATCATTTGAAAAATATGTCACAGTTCCATCTGTCGCACTTGGTACTTATGTCATTTCGGCAACTGACGGGAAAAACTCTGCTAGCTCAACATTTTCACTGGTATCGCATATGTCTGAAAACGAGCCCATACAGGAATCCCCAGGACCTGTAAACGCAAGCAACACACCTGCCTTTTACCTGCTATCACATGGAATATCTGTAAAGGATGCAATGCAGAAATCCGCAGGACCTGTAAATGCAAGCAATACCTTTGCCTTTTTCCTTTTATCAAACATTGTTCAAAATGACAAGGGCAACATCTTCTTCTCGCCGTATAGCATATCAGATGCATTCTCGATGGCATACGAGGGAGCAAGGGGGCAGACAGCAAGTGAGATCCAGTCTGTCTTTGGGTTTGCAGACAGGCAGACACAGAGGGAGTCTGTCAGGGAACTTGATTCCAAGATAAACAGTCCAAATGCAAACTATACTCTAAATATTGCAAATGCACTATGGGTGCAAAAAGACTTTCCAATACTAAATGAATACTCTGATTCGTTACAAAAATACTATTCTGCAAAAGCAGAGAACCTTGACTTTGTAAACAACGCAGAAGAGTCAAGAGGGATAATCAACAAGTGGGTAGAGAACAAGACTAACGATAAGATAATTGACTTGCTTCCTCCAGGCTCACTGAATGATTTAACAAGAGTTGTTCTTACAGATGCAGTCTATTTCAAGGGAACATGGTTAACCAAATTTGATGAATCAAAAACATTGGATGCAAATTTTTCAGTATCCGAAAATAATGTAGCCAAAGTTCCAATGATGCACTTAGAGACCGGATTCAAGTATCTAGAAGATAATGACTTGAAGATACTTGACATGCCATACAGTGGAGGAAACCTCTCTATGATGATAATTCTGCCAAAGGACAAGGATTTGAATCATCTTACCAGCCTACTATCTTCAGATAAGCTGAACCAATGGAAGAGCAATCTTGCAGTAAGAGAGGTATCAGTACACATGCCCAAATTTATGCTTCATACTAA